>Ga0209417_1000640_pt1 | contig 78236 bp, 81 predicted proteins | sample RifGroF2_FD_184002 | JGI IMG/M metagenome (GOLD analysis project Ga0209417, IMG submission 184002) | Groundwater microbial communities from Rifle, Colorado, USA - Groundwater F2 (SPAdes) (version 2) | ecosystem: Environmental > Aquatic > Deep subsurface > Groundwater | place: Rifle, Colorado... | reverse complement strand
CCGGCGAGAAGTTTTTCGCTTCGCCTTTCTTTCACCGCCTGTTTTTGTGAAGGCGGCGAAAGCGGACTACGGCGAAAAACAAAGCCGAATCCTTCAATAAATATTGAAAAAATAAGAATTTAAAAAAGTGATTAAAAAATAAAATATTAAATTGACAGACAACACGCTTTCAGAGATGACGATCCTGCCATAGTGATGGTAGGGTTTGAATTTGGCAGCATAGCATATTTTCAATCATGACATCAAGTTTTATCGGACGACATCTAAACAGGTCAAGCAAATCTGGTACTTTCCGAAATAGATTAAAGGTCATAAAATGTCGAAAAAAACTATACCATAAACAATATGATGCGCATTTATAAATAAAGAAGAAACTATGCAGGAAAACAACGAAAAACTTATCGAATTGATTGAACAGGCGGCGTGCAGTACAAACATGCTGAATCCAAAGGATTTTTCGGAAATCGATAAACTGCAATCAATTCTCAATCAAATAAATAAGAGCATCGATCAAGCGACTAATGTTCCAGCGGGGACACTTGAACGGGCAAAAGGGTCAACTTCTGACGCAACAAATATTTTAAATCAAATCCTTCAAAACCAGATTGAAGATACAAGCAAATCAATCGAATCAGTATCGCAGGCAATTTCAGTTTTGCAGGGCCTTATAACTCAAATCGAACAGGGACCTGAAAATATCGAATCAAAGGCGGGGCCAACTACAGAGGACAAGGCAGTTGAAAATGAGGCTCAACAATTAAATGATGAAGATATATCGTTACTGCTGGATTTTGTAACTGAATCCGGAGAGCATATCGAATCAGCGGAAGCTGGATTGCTTGAGCTGGAATCCAAGCCGGACAGCAAAGAAACACTGAACCTGATATTCCGTGCTTTCCACACAATAAAAGGGATGGCGGGATTTCTTAATTTAGTTGATATAGGCTCACTGGCACATTCAGCAGAAAATCTGCTTGACCTTGCACGAAAGGGAGACATTGTACTGACGGGTAAAAATACGGATGCTGTTTTCGAATCTATCGATATGCTCAAAAAGATGATTTCCGATTTGAAGGTTTCGATAGATACAAGAAAAGCTGCGCCGGCACAAGCTAATCTGCCGCAACTTCTTGAAAAATTAAAATCACTGGCACAGAAGCAGAGTTTTCCTGAAGTTCTCGGTACGCCTGAAGGGCTTAAAAGAGATGAGAAACTTGAGGATGTGCTTGCAGGTAAAGAAGAAGCTCCAGCGGTTAAACAGGAGGTCGCACCTGAATTAGAACAGCGCGACCCGATACCGCGACGAAGCGGAGATGACCGAAGGGCAACTGATACATCATCTGACGAAAAGATAAAAGTAAGCACGGCACGGCTTGACAACCTGATAAATATGACGGGAGAACTTGTTATCGCACAGTTGATGATTGCGGAAGAGGCGAATACGAGATTAAGCTCGGAATATGCTTTGAATCGCAAAGTGGCTCATCAGGGGAAAATTATACGTGAGCTTCAGGAACTGTCGATGTCGATGCGTATGGTTCCGATAGAAGGTGTTTTCCAGAAAATGGCGAGGCTTGTTCGCGATTTGTCACGAAAAGCTGATAAGAAAATAAGTTTCGTAACGAGAGGTGAAGAAACCGAACTTGACAGAAACATAGTCGATAAAATCGCAGACCCACTTGTGCATATGGTTCGAAATTCAGTGGATCATGGTATTGAGTCTAAAGAGGAACGTATTAAAAGCGGTAAAGCCGAAACGGGAAGCATTGAACTTCGTGCGTTCCATCAGGCCGGCAATATCGTTATAGAAATCGAGGATGACGGCAAAGGACTCAATAAAGAACGGATTCTGAAAAAAGCGATCGATAACGGCATTGTCGCGGCGGGTGAGCAATTAAGCGATGAAGAAATATACAAGCTGATTTTTCATGCGGGTCTTTCGACGGCAGAAAAAGTAACAAGCATATCCGGCCGAGGGGTTGGAATGGATGTAGTTAAAAAGAATGTCGAATCGCTGCACGGAAAAATAGAAATTTCATCGACGCCGGGCAAAGGCTCGATATTTACAATTCGTCTGCCGCTGACGCTTGCGATAATTGAAGGACAAATCATAACAATCGGTCAGGAAAGATTTATTATTCCAATCAATTCGATAGTTCGTACTCTCAAACCCACTACCGAGCAGCTTTCATCCATTCAGAACAGGGGCGAGATGGTGATGGTGCGAGGTAAGCTGCTGCCTCTAATTCGTCTTTATAAATTGTTTAATGCGGTACCGATTACTGATGACCCGACTAAATCTCTTGTAGTGATAGTTGAGGAAGAGGGCGAAAGATGCTGCCTGCTGGTGGATGAATTGCTTGGTCAGCAGCAGATAGTAATTAAGAGCCTTGGCGACGGTCTGGGAAGAGTGCAGGGAGTTTCGGGCGGAGCAATAATGGGCGATGGAAAAGTGAGCCTGATACTCGATATACCGGGAATAATGAAATTGGCACAAGGCAAATTATTACAGAAAGTATAAATGGAAGCCTTAACCGTACAAGAAATAGTATTGACAGAAAAGGATTTTTATAAAATCAGCCAAATGGTTTATGATCATTGCGGCATTAACCTTCATGACGGGAAGAAGGAGCTTGTACGTGCGCGCCTTGCGAAAAGGCTTCGTTTGGGTAAGTTCAGGACGTTCCCTGAATATCTCGACTATGTTATGTCAGATAAAACGGGAGTTGAATTTTCGATATTGATAGATTCGCTGAGCACAAATTTGACGAGTTTTTTCCGTGAACAGCAGCATTTCAATTATATGGAGACCAAACTTCTGCCTGCAATTATGGCAAGGAAAAGAAAAGAGAGGAATTTTAAAATAAGAGGATGGAGTGCGGGATGCTCATCTGGTGAAGAGCCTTATACGATAGCGATTGTGCTGCTGGAGGCTCTTAAGGGGCAGGGCAGATGGGACAGCAAAATACTTGCGACAGATATTTCCACGAGCATACTTGAAATTGCAAAGAAAGGTATTTACAGTGCGGAAAGAATCGAACCGGTTCCATCTGCGCAAAGGCAGAAATATCTTATTCCCCATGAGGCGAAAGGCCAGAAGGTGTTCGAGGTATCTTCCAGCCTGAGAGAATTAATAATTTTCAATTATTTGAACCTGATGAAAGACTGGCCTATTAAGGCGCATCTTGATTTTATATTCTGTCGAAATGTAATGATATATTTCGATAAGGCTACACAGTCAATTTTAATAAACCGGTTCTGGGATTTGCTGGATTCGGGGGGAATTTTGTTTACCGGCCATTCGGAATCGCTGACGGGAATCGAGCATAAGTTCAAGTACATACAGCCGACAATTTATATGAAACCATAGGATCAGCAAAAATGAACGAAAACAAGACAATAGTTCACGTATCAGATGCAAAGGTATCCAGCGATCCTGAGAGCGTGTTAATAACGTATTCGCTGGGTTCATGTATAGCAGTTTGTCTTTATGACCCGACGGTGCATGTCGGAGGTATGCTGCATTATCAGCTTCCGGACTCGAAGACGGACGTGCAGCGAGCGAATGAAAAACCGTTTATGTTCGCAGATACCGGTATGCAGCTTTTGGTTGACAAACTAATATCGATGGGAGCCAATAAAAAAAGGATGCGGATAAAAATCGCAGGCGGTGCGGAGATGGATACCGGCCCCAAAGGATTCGATATAGGTAAACGCAATTATCTGGCAATTCGAAAAATAATGTGGAAAAACGGAATGTTCATCGACGGCGAAGATATTGGCGGCAGTTCCCCCCGCAATATGTATATGAAAATCAGCAATGGAGAAGTTGTAATCAAAAGTGACGGCCAGGAAAAGGGGCTTTGAGAGAATATAATTTTTTAATGGAGCTAAATCATGTCATGGAATATTTTGATAGTAGATGATTCTTCTTTGACACGCAAGATTGTGAAACGTGTTATTGAGATGACTGAAATGGATGTAGGCAAATTTATGGATGCCGAAAACGGTCAACAGGCATTGGATATTCTCAAGCACTCGAATGTGGACCTTGTGCTGTCGGATTTGAATATGCCTCAAATGAGCGGAGTGGAAATGGTGCATCAAATGAAGGCGGGAGCAAATACGAAATCCATTCCTGTCGTTATAATCTCGACTGAATCAAAGACGGCCCGCATAAGAGAGCTTCTGGCAGAAGGAGTGAAAGATTATCTTCACAAGCCTTTTACGCCTGAAGAATTCAAAGAGCTAATACAAACTGTGTGCTGCGGCGCACAGCCTGAAACGGGCAATCTCTCTGTTGACGCGCTGACAAGGGCGCTGGAGACGATGGCATTTTTGACTGTAATGCCTATTGATGAAGAAATGGTTGTGCCTCAAAAGACCATAATTTCGGAGATTGGCTTTACCGGAGACCGTGAAGGAACAATCCAGATAGCAGCGAGCCAGGATTTCTGCAAAATTCTTGCGGAAAATATCGGCGCGATGGACGAAGCAGATGATATATCTGCATGCGATGCTCTGAAAGAACTTTCGAATGTTACGTGCGGTTTATTCCTCCCAATGATTGTATCTTCGACAGCGGATGTTTTCGATGTAACGGTTCCGAAAAGCGAAAACTGCGATGATTCATCGCAATGGAGTAAATTTATCGCCGATAAGAACGTTTCAATATTGAACGTCGAGGGACATGCGGTAGCGATAAAGCTGACAATAAAAAAGCCGGAAGCAGTTGCGGCAAGTAATTAGTTAAAAGCGGTTAAATAAAGTTTTTCTGGAATATAATTATGAGTAAGAAAGATTTTTCAGGAATAAGGACTAACAAAGAACTTCCTGACTGGCATAACGTTACGATTCCAGAGGATATCAAGGATATGCTGGACGATTATACCGAGTCACTTAATTCGATGCTGGATGAACTTGAAAAAAACACGTTGTCATACGAAAGCGGAAACAGAGGAAAAGAAAATACAGACAGTATTAAACGAGTTTTGCATAAAATAAAAGGAGAGGCGTCGATGGTGGGAATCGAAGAGATAACCGAACTGACTCACCAGACGGAATTCGCTTTTGAAGAACTTAACGAGAATCAAAGGCCTGATATGCTTTTAAAATATAAAGACTGGGTTTGCAAAGCAATTGATACTATGGCACAGCAGGTTTAAAGAAAACTATTTGGGGCGGGTTCGCTATGATAAGTGCAAATACAGAAATGCTGAAAAAAAATATAACGGTCGGGGTAGCTGACGCGAAAATATCTTCAGACCCGAAACGGATACTTGCGACATATTCGCTGGGTTCCTGCATGGGGGTCTGCCTGTACAGCAAAATGGAACAAACGGGGGGTATGCTGCATTGCCTGCTGCCGGATTCGACAACGAATCCGAAAAAAGCGGAAGAAAATCCATATACATACGCAGATACGGGGATGAAAAATCTGCTTTCGGAAATGGAAAAAAGAGGAATAAAAAAAAATCAGATTAAAGTAAAAATTGCCGGCGGTGCTCAAAGATTGAAAGTTGTGACAGAAGGATTCGATATCGGAAAAAGAAATTACCTGGCGATAAGAAAAATACTTTGGAAAAACGGGATGTTTATCGATTCTGAAGATGTGGGCGGGGGCTATCCACGAACTTTGTATATGTGCCTCGATGATGGAAAGGTAATTGTGAAATCAAATGGGACTGAAAAAATCATCTAAAACGAAAAGCATTGAGCAATGACAATCATTCTTGAAAAGAACGTAAAAGTGCTGATAGTTGATGATTCGGCAATAGTTCGGAAGATACTCAGTAATCATCTCGGGCAGCAGCGCGGCATCCAAGTTGTGGGGACAGCGCCAGATCCGTACATAGCAAGAGATAAAATTTTATCTCTTGAGCCTGATGTGCTGACGCTGGATATAGAAATGCCTAAAATGGACGGTATAACATTTCTTCGCAAACTAATGAAGCATTATCCAATGCCGGTGATAATTCTAAGTTCACTAACTCCCAAAGGCAGCAAAATGGCGCTGGAGGCATTATCATCGGGAGCAATCGATGTAATAAGCAAACCGGGGCCGGCGTACAGCGTGGGGGATACGTGTACTGAGCTTGCTGAAAAAATAAAAATTGCATCAAGAGCCAAAATCAACAGGAATGTATCGGTTCAGGAATCTGACCATCAGGCAACTGAACAGTTGAGCTTAACCGAGACGACAAATAAAATATTCGCGATAGGGGCATCAACGGGCGGTGTACAGGCTTTGACAAAAGTGCTGTCGTCGCTTCCGGTTAACGCGCCGGGAACCCTTGTTGTGCAGCATATGCCGGTGCATTTTACAGCATCGTTTGCGGAAAGATTAAATAAAGAATGCGCGGTCGAGGTGCTTGAAGCGAAAGACGGCGACCATGTAATTCCCGGCAGAGTATTGATAGCGCCGGGGGGATTGCACATGTTATTGCAAAGGTCGGGAGCTAATTATTATGTTGCAGTAAAAGACGGGCCTCCGGTTTGCAGACAAAGGCCGAGCGTCGAATTAATGTTTAATTCGGTGGCAAAGTTTGCGGGCGCCAACGCGGTAGGGGCAATTCTTACGGGAATGGGCGATGATGGGGCAAGCGGATTATTGAATATGCGGAACAGCGGGGCACACACAATTGCGCAGGATGAGGCGTCCTGTGTTGTTTTTGGAATGCCAAAGGAAGCTATACAGAGGGGAGCGGCTGAAAAAGTTGTCTCTCTCGGAGATGTAGCAAGAACAATGATTGCATTCGCACAGAAATAAGGGAACGGACATGTTTAAAGCAAAAACAATAATGACAACCAACGTAATCAGCGTCAAAAGAAGAACTGAAATATATGATGCTATCAGGACACTGTCTGAACATAATATTACAGGTCTGCCTGTGGTTAATGACGATATGAGCATCGCGGGGATTATTACGGAAAAAGATGTTTTGAAATTGCTTTATGACGTAAATAATACACAGGGTGTAGTCGAAGATTTTATGACGAAAGGCGTTGTAAGCTTTAATGAAGAGGACAACCTGACGGATATCACAGAGTGCCTGCTGAAAAATAGTTTTAGAAGAGTGCCGATTACGGCAGGGGGAAAACTGGCAGGCATTATCAGCAGGAAAGATATAATCGCTTATATTCTGAAATTGCGGAATAAATTTAACGCACCGGATTTTGAATAGCCACTAAGGCATGAAGACACAAAGAAATTTCAAGTAAAGAAAGAAGAATGAGATTGCTTCGTCGTCCCATTACATTGGAACTCCTCGCAATGACATTTCAAACTGAGCGGATCATTTCGGCGATTTTCATCAATCGGCTGATGTTGTCGCGTTCGGCTTCGGCGAGTTTATCGTAAATAAAGCGAATCATCTGCTGCATTTCAGGAATGACAACGTGCTCGAGGACGTTTACTCTTCTTCTTGTTTTCTGTAACTCATCGGCTAAAAGCTGGGCCTGTTTTTCCTTTTCGGCAAGCTCCATCAATTTGTCGAAAACATTTTCCAAACCCTTAAGGGCGACATCGAGTTCTCCACTGGTATTGGCATAGCCGTAGCTGATAATTTCGCCTTCAATCTGCTTGACAAATTTCGGGACCTTGACGCTCATTATCGCGGCAAAATTCATGGTAAGGCTGAATTTCTTGGTTGGGACTTCCATCGAAGATCTGATATTTTCAGGCTCCATTGTGGAACGTGCCATAATGAAACGCCTTGAAACTTCAATCAGTTCCTTTTCGACTTCGACTCTCAAAGTTCCGAGAGTTTTTGAAATCTGAATTAACTGGCGGGATATTTCATCTCTTTTCTGGCTAAGCAGTTTATGCCCTCTTGACGCAAGCGCAACACGTCTGCGGAGAGAAAGCAATTCCATTCTTGTTGCACTTGTTACAGCCTGCATTTCTATTTATTCCTGAATTTCGGCATATACTTTTTAATGTAGTCGATACGAATACGCTTTAGTTCGGTATCGTCGAACATACTAAGGAGTTTCCAGCCGAGGTCGAGTGTCTGTTCTATTGTTCTGTTTTCGTAGTAGCCCTGCGAGATATACTGTTTCTCGAACTCATTGGCGTAAGTCATATATTTTCTGTCTTCTTCGGACAGGGCGGCTTCGCCGAGGATTGTTGCAAGTTCCTGACTTTCCTTGCCGCGGGCATAAGCGGCGTAAAGCTGGTTGTACAAGTCTGCGTGGTCTTCACGTGTTTTGTTTTTGCCAATGCCTTTGTCTTTCAATCTTGAAAGACTCGGCAGAGCATCGACCGGAGGAGCAATCGCTTTTCTGTGGAGTGAACGCGACAGAATAATCTGGCCTTCGGTGATATAACCTGTAAGGTCCGGCACGGGATGCGTTTTGTCATCTTCGGGCATTGTCAGAACGGGAACCATTGTAATCGAACCTTTTTTATTTTTGATTCTTCCTGCACGTTCGTAAATAGTCGCGAGGTCGGTATAAAGATAGCCTGGATAGCCGCGTCGGCCGGGGACTTCTTTTCTGGCGGCACTAATCTGACGCAGAGCTTCGCAGTAATTTGTCATATCGTTAAGAATAACCAAAACGTGCATATCCTGGTCAAACGCGAGGTATTCAGCGGCGGTAAGAGCAACACGCGGAGTTGCGATTCTTTCGATAGCAGGGTCGTTGGCGAGATTGATGAACATAACCGCTCTTTCAATTGCACCGGTGTTCTGTAAATCATTGATGAAGAACTGAGCGGCTTCAAAAGTGATACCCATCGCGGCGAAAACTACGGCGAACTGTTCGCCTTTGCCGAGAACTGTGGCCTGTCTTGCAAGCTGGGCAGTCAAATCATCGTGGGGCAGACCTGAGCCGCTGAAAATCGGCAGTTTCTGGCCGCGGACGAGCGGATTAAGGCCATCGATAGTAGAAATACCGGTCTGAATAAATTCATTCGGGTAATCTCTGCTGTATGGATTAATCGGGTTGCCGTTGATGTTTAAACGTTTTTCAGCGATGATTTCGGGGCCGCCGTCTTTCGGTGCACCGATGCCGTTGAAAACTCTGCCGAGAATGTCTTTTGAAACGGCAAGCTCCTGCGGTCTGCCGAGCATTCTGACAGTCGCGGAACTGACGTCGATACCTTCTGTGCCTTCAAAAATTTGAACGAGCACTTTGTCATTTTCGACCTGGAGGATTTGGCCGTGGCGGATTGAACCATCGCCGATTTCGATTTCGACCATTTCGCCATAGCGAGCTTCATCGACTGATTCAACCAGCACCAAAGGGCCGCTAATACTGCTTACTGTTTTATATTCTTTAAGCATTCGCTGCTCCTGTAAATTGAGCCTTAAATTGTTCGTTGATTGTATCTCTAATTTTAATAATTTTATCCATTTGTTCTTCGGGCACGAATTTTGATTGCGCTATGTCGTGACGAATGGGGAGTTTGAAAATATCATCGGTATCTGCACCGGCCTGGATTGCCTCGAGACCTTTCTTATGGAAATGCAGAATACATTTAAGCATTTCATATTGCTTGTCCATCGAGGTATATGTATCGACTTCGTGGAAGGCGTTCTGGTGAAGATAATCTTCGCGAATACTTCTGGAAGTCTGGAGAACCATTCTATCAGCGGGGCTTATCGCGTCCGAGCCGACGAGCCTTACGATTTCAGCAAGTCCCGATTCGAGTTCGAGGAGACTCATCGCTTCCTGCGTGAGGTCCATCATTTCCTGTCCTTTTTCCTTGTCTTTGAAACAGCTTAGCAGATATTGCTTATAGAAAGAATAACTTGTAAGCCAATCGATGGCCGGGAAGTGTCTCTGGTATGCGAGTTTTCCCATCAATGACCAGAACACTTTAACGACGTGCAGCGTTGCCTGAACGACTGAGTCGGACAAATCGCCGCCGGGCGGGCTGACTGCACCAATGATTGATACAGAGCCTTTTCGCTGCGGCATTCCAAGGCAATCGATGCTGCCTGCGCGTTCATAGAATGAAGCGATTCTCGCACCTAAATATGCCGGGTAACCTTCTTCAGCGGGCATTTCTTCGAGCCTTGTCGAAATTTCACGCATTGCTTCTGCCCAACGACTTGTTGAGTCGGCCATCAATGCGACGCTATATCCCATATCGCGGAAATATTCCGCTATTGTAATACCTGTATAAACCGAAGCTTCTCTTGCCGCAACGGGCATATCTGAAGTATTGGCGATAAGCACGGAACGCTTCATCAGGGGCTGGCCGCTGCGCGGGTCTTTCAATTCCGGGAATTCCATGAGCACATCTGTCATTTCGTTTCCGCGTTCTCCGCAGCCGACGTAAACGACGACATCGGCATCGACCCATTTTGCGAGCTGATGCTGAACAACAGTTTTGCCTGAGCCGAATGGGCCTGGTACGCAGGCTGTTCCGCCTCGAGCTATCGGGAAGAATGTATCGACAACACGCTGACCGGTCTGGAGAATGGAATCCGGTGCGAGTCTTTTCTTGACAAGCCGGCCCAAACGCACAGGCCATTTCTGCATCATTGTGATATCATTTTTTTTGCCATCGTTTGAAGTGATATCAGCGATTTTTTCGGTAACGGTGAAATCGCCTTCTCTTAAGCCTTCGATTTTTCCGCTGATGTTCGGCGGAACCATAATTTTGTGCAGCATAAGGGGCGTTTCCTGAACTTCTGCGATAATGTCGCCGCTGCTGACTTGCGAGCCGTTTTGAATGACAGGTTTGAAATGCCATTTCTTTTCTCTGCTTAAGCCGGGAAGCTGACTTCCGCGAAGAATATAGTCGCCTTGTTCTTTATAAAGAGAGTCGAGCGGTCTTTGGATACCATCGTAAATGCTTTCGATGAGGCCCGGGCCAAGTTCAACGCTCAATGGAGCGCCTGTATCGACGACGGGTTCGCCGGGGCCGACGCTGATCGTATCTTCGTAAACCTGAATGCTGGCGGTTTCGCCTTTCAGCTCGACGATTTCGCCGATAAGGTTATGTTTGCTGACTCTAACGACGTCGTACATTCTTGAGCCGAGCATACCTTTGGCCATAACGACGGGGCCCGCAACTTTCACAATCGTTCCTGTTTTTGTCTCTGACATAATCTATCCTGTTATTTTAAATTAAAATGTTATCAGTTATCAGAACTCAGTTATCGGGTAAAACTGATAACCGCTAACCGAAAACTGATAACTTCGTGCTTCGGTTTTAAAAGTTAATTCGCTGTAGTATTAAACATTCTTTAATATATTTATTCCGGTTGCGATTTTCAAAAGCTTCGAGAGGCTTTCAATCGCGAACCCTTTTGATTCAGTAGTGAACGGCACGACAAGGACGCAGGGGACAGCCTTTGAGACGAACTGTCCTAATACCTGGTGCGCTGCCGGAGCGATATTCTCGGCAACAATTATCAGGGAATATTTTTCAGCGATGATTTTTTCCGCTTTGGCTTTGATTTCATCGGCATTTTCGCTTACCGGATAACAATCGACACCAAGAGCCGAGAAGGGCATCACGAAGTCCGCACTACCAAATATTGCAACTTTTCCCTGCATTAGACGACTATCCTGTCAAGAATCGTATCAGATTTTATTAATGCTTTATTGCCCGCTATTACGAGTCTTACCATTCTTATTTCATGTTCCTTGAAAAGGAGGTACGCGACAATGGGCTGAATGCCTGCGGGGATATATCTTGTGGTTTTCAAGAAACCGAGAAGATGCTCATCGCACGCCGCTTCGAGTTTCAAAAAAGATTTTTCTTTTTGAAGATAAACCGCTCCGCTTTCAACAAGGTGATAATATGGTGTAGCGAAGAAATGAGATCCCAAAGCTTCGAAGCCTATATCGAGGCACTGTATAAGCCGTGATTTTTCGAGATATCCGCCGGGGAGGAAAGCATCACGCTCATCTATATTGCGTAATTTTTGTCTCATCATAGTTCGGATATTCGTCAAATCGGTTTGCAATCTGAAAAGTTCAATCAGAAATATGTGGCCGATTTTTTCTGCGCCTGAAATTTCAAATTCAGTTTCGGCTCTGTCTATCTCTAAATCAACGTCCCTGACGTTCTTGTTTTTATAATAAGCCAGCACAGCCGACTCTACGTCATCCTGCAGAAACATAGGCAGCCCGCTGTAATCTTCCTGTTCAAAAGCCAATTCGAAACTATCGGGCTGAACGTTTCCCTGCGGCAAATAATCGGTGCCGAGCGGTTTTTCAGTTACAAGCCTTCTGATAGCCAGTCTCAAATTCGCGAAATCGATTCTTGCCCTGAACAGTTTCGCAATTTCCTCATTTTCAATTAACTGTTCAAATAATTTTCTTGTTTCCACCCTGCGGGCAAGAAGCAGTTGTTCTATTTCTTCTTCCGTCATAGAAGGGGTAATCGCGTAATCCGTGCCTGCGAGCATATCGGAAAGCTCTTTAATGTCGCCGGCATTGGCGAGTTCTGCAAAGAACTGCCTGGTGAATAAGCTGTCCTCGACTGCACGAATCTGCGCAGTCGCGAAACTGTATCGCCAATCAGGCTCTCCGACCGGCGGATAAGTATTAAAATAGAAACGAGGTTGTTCTGTTTGTAGTGCCATTTATTGTCCGAATAACTGCCGGGCCAATTTTCCTTCGAGCTGCTGCGCCGCGACTTTTAGCATAACATCGAGAGAAGCGTTAGTCTGCCGCTTGCCTTGTCTTAAAATGAAACCAGCATCGATATCCGCTTTTTCGTCCGCGATGCGAAGATTGCCTTTGTCTCCGAGCTTTTGATTAACACGGCTGACAAAATCGTTATTGATGCGTTTTTCATTTTTGCCGATGACTAATTCTTCACCGCCGGTTTTTACCGATGCGATTATCAAGCCTTCTATCAGGTTGAGATATTCATCATCGTTCATCGATTTTATTTTCTGAGCGGTTTTTTCGACGACCTTATTAAGCAGGGTTCTTTTAGTTTCGGTTTCCTGCCGTAAAGCCGCCATTCTGGCGCCGGCAAGAATCCGTTCTTTACTTTCCAATGTCGCCTTTTCACAAAGGCGCTGCGTTTCCTGCTCAAATGACGAAAGTTCTTTTTCCGTCTCGGCGTTTAAGGCGTTTAATTTCTCATCGGCCTGGGCTTTAATCTTTTGCGCCTGGGCCTGGGCTTCGTTAAGAATTTTTTGTACTACCTGATTAGTATCCATAATTTATCCGACCATTAGTTATGCTACTGTTTTAATGCCGAGAACAAGCAGCAGTGAAATCAAAAAGCCAAGAATCGCGTAGAACTCAATCATAGCTGCGTAGAGAACGCCGGCTTTGACAGCCATTTCCGGTCTTTTAGCGGTCATAATAATGCCGCTTGCAGATGCTTTGCCTTGCTGAATGCCGCTAATCAAACCTGCAACTGCTACTGGTAAACATGCCGCGAATATTTCAAAGCCGTTCATCATTGTAAGTTCGATTGGGGTTCCACCGATGATTTTAAGCTTTACCATAACCATAACGGCGATAACGAAACCGTAGATACCCTGCGTACTTGGCAGAAGCACCATCAGCATCAAAGAGCCGTAACGTTCCGGCTTTTCGCTCAGAACTCCGCCAGCGGCCCTTGCGGCTATGCTAAGACCTACAGAAGAACCGATACCTGCGATAAATGTTGCTACAGCCGCTCCGGCTAATGCAAATGTTAAACCTAAATTTTCGAGCATTGCTATTACCTCACTTTCCTTAAATTTATTCTTTAATCATTACGTGTTTATATTCCTGTGTTAAAGGGCGAAAATCAGTTCCGCCACCGGAAAAGAATTTCGGGAAAAATTCGACAAACTGGAGTCTGAGTGAATGAACGAACGCTCCCAACAGCGAAAGCGCGACGTTGAAGGTATGACCGACTACGAACAAAATCGCTCCGGCAACAAATCCGATATAAGGAATGTCCATAAGCAATTTAACTAAAACGTTTATCGCCATTCCGAAACCGGCTCCCACCATCCCGAGAGCCATCAAACGTACATAACTTAAAATGTCGCCTACGTAAAATACGGTGCTGAACAACTGGAATGCACCCATTCCAATTCTTGAACCCCATGAGCCTTCGCGTACCGCAAACAGCAAAATTGTAAGTGCACAGATAATAGCGACAGCGACGCTGACAGGCATTAGCGAGGCAGGGAGGATTTCGGCTTTAATCAGACCGATGACACCAAAATTATTAAGAAATACGAGCCAGACAACCTGGTCGCAGATTGCGCCGATAAAATTCTTAACCATTAAGTTTCTTACCAAAGCGATACAGAAGCCGAACATAATTTGAATGTACCCAAGTGCCAATGTAAGAAGGATAAAATTAATCGGCTGACCAATCGGGTCTATCAAAAGAAATTTAAGGCGAATGCCGTTGAGAACGTTGAAAGCCTGTGTGTTCTCAGGTATTAAAGCGCTGAATGTATCAGCAAACCAGCTTCCTGTAATTAAACCGGCCAGGATTGTAGTGAAACTGCACATGAAAAACATTATCACAGCTTCCTTGCCTGCCTGGAGTTTTCGTGCAAGCCACCATAAGGCAACGGCAAGAATAATTCCGTATCCGACATCGGCAACGCACAATCCCATAAATATAGCGAAGAAGGGTGCGAGGAATACTGTGGGGTCAACGCTCGTTTGATGGGGCATTCCATAAAGTCGCGTTACGGTTTCAAACGGACGGATGAATTTATTATTGTCTATTTCGACAGGCACATCTTCGCCTTTTTTGATTGGTATTTCGCTCAGGCTGGAAGCGTCGAATTGTTTGAGGATTTTCTTCAAATGATGCAAATCGTTCTTTTTGACCCAGCCTTCGAAAATAAAGACCTGCTCGCTTTGAGGCGATGTCATTTGCGTTTTTTGCCTGCTGAGCAAATTTCGATAATAATCGGCCAAAATTTCCAAATCCAATAAGCTGCTGACGAGTTCTTTGGCCTGCTTATGGGCATTTGCCAAATCCTTTTCAACAGCTTCTAATTTTTCCCTGTATTCTTTTATAAGATGATGTGCTGTTCCTTTAAGGTTTGCGAAATTGACAGCCTCGAATTCGAGATTTCGCAAAAATTTGTGAACTTCCTGTGTATTTTCATTGAAACATACCGCGTAAAACGCGATTGTGCTGTTGTCTCTGCTGATTCGTTCAAAAATTGCAAGTTTAGACAATTTGTTTGCAGCTTCGGCAAAATTTTTCTCAGAAAGAAAACCCGCTAAAACTGTTGCATTGTGCAAACTGTCTACTTCTTCAAGCGGGGTTTGCAAATTTTCCCAAGGAAGCAGATATTGTATTTGACCGAAGATATTTTCCGATTCAGTTGAGAGGTTTTCAATTTTTTTTGCTATAAGCAGGCAGTCTTCAAGCTTTTTATTAGCTTCTGCACTGCCGATAACGTTTGCAAATTTATTTTGCTCAACTATTGTTCTGGGTGCAAACGCAGAGGCTAATCCGCCTTTTTTTTCTTCATAAGCTTTAAGAAATGAAATCGCCTGCTCGAGTTTTTCGAGTTTTTCTTCAATTTGCCTGGGCCTTTCCCAAACGCTTTCAAGCTCGGGCCATTCTTTGCGGACAGCCGAACGCTGTACATCGAGCACTTCCATAACGCCCATCCGCTGAATCGCTTCGAGCAGTTCGCCGGCCTGGTTTTTGTAGCTGGCGATCAGGATTTTTTTCATTTGAGATATGGCCATTGGTTATCGATTCAAGAATTATGAATTAACTTTGATTTTTAATAAATTCAATTACGGAGTTGACAGCCGATTCCATTTTACTTTCAGCTTTCTGCTCAAGCAGTTGTTTTGCCTGGAGGGCAGCGGCTTTTAACTGTTCAGATTCAGCCATTCCCTGCTTTTGTCCTTCTTCCTGAGCCTGTTCAATGCTTTTTCTTCGCTGCTGCTGCGCTTTGTTTAAACTTTCTGTTTTCTGTTTGCCTGCGTTATCGAGTGCCTGAACTGCATACTTCTGAGCATCTTCAACCAGATTTTTAGCATTGCTTTCCGCTTCTTTTATTTGCTTTATCAATTCCATTTTTGCGGTATCCCATTTTGTACTATTTAGACCAAAGTTTTAAAAGAGTATAGGTATTGTCTAATCAATTTCCAGAAAATAAAATAAAATCAATTAAAAACTCTGCTATACATATAGAACATAATCTTATTATCGGTCTAAATCAGATTTAACCTTAACAATTCTGCTGCTTTTTGGACCAATTTTGCCGATTTGGCGATAGCTGGAATATCTCTGTTTTTCCCCCGGGTTCATAACCGCTGCGGCGAACTTTCAACTAATTTATTATCGTTTTGTTTTTGACACCATGTATGCCACATATTCCTGTATGCGTCTTCCATTCTTTTGGCGAATATGATTTGGTTACAAAGCGAACTTGTACGCATTCTATCCCGCATTGTATTCCTGATTTTGGCCAGCGAATCCGGTTTTAACGCAAGTGCAACTGCTCTGGCGACGTACTGCTCCGGTGTTGGAGCGGCGAAAAACTCAAAACCGAGGTTTGTTAATATGCTTAATCCGACTCGCGACATGTGGTGTTCGCCAATGAGAGATACAACAGGTACACCCATTAAAAGCGACTGGCATGTGGTTGTCGTGCCGTTGTACGGATAAGTATCCAGTGCAATGTCAACTCTGTTATAAAGTGTGAGGTCGGCAGGTGACTGGAGCCAGCCGGAAATAGCAATCCTGTCCCTGGTTACACCGGCATCCTCAAATTTTTTAAGGAATATTTCGCGAATCTCATCATCCTGGCCGGATTTGAATTTCAGCAGAAGATTTGAATTTGGCACCTGATTCAATATTTTTGCCCAGAGTCCTATAATAAACGTGTTAATTTTACTGCTATTGTTGAAACAACCGAAAGTGATATATCTGTTAGCTAAAACCGGTGATGGGGCGATGGGGGGTTGTAAACTTCCGGGACCATAACACAGGAAAGTGTCCGGGATATACATTAATTTTTCAGAGTAATATTTTTCGCTTCCGGGCGGGTCTGTTATAGCATCTGTTATCCTATAATCAATCTGGCTCATGCCTGTCGTATCCGGATAGCCGCACCATGTAACCTGGATTGGTGCTGGTTTGTATGCCATTGCATAAATTTTTGAATCTCCGGAATGGCCGGCTAAATCGACGAGAATGTCAATTTCGTCGTTTTCAATGATCTCTGCTGTTTGCTTATCATCGAGGGGACGGACATTTCTGTATTGGTCGAATTTATTTTTCAGTCGCTCGGTCGTCTCATCATAATTACAAACATTGCCATAACCGTAAACTTCAACTTTTTCCCTATTGTGTGCTTCGAGCAGAGGTTCAAAAAAATAATTAACCGAATGATTGCGAAAATCGGGAGAAATGTAGCCTATTTTGAGTTTTTTGTCCGGGTCTGGAACATTGATATGGTTTGTTTTTGCCAATCGCTGGGGCATATTCCGTTTTGCCCATTTTACAGCGGCATCATACATAACGGAACGTTCCAATTTGGGCAAATAATGCATGTGAAGCAGCATATTTGAAAAGGCAAAATTATCATCAGGACGCTTTTCGACTAATTTACGGTCTATTTCTATCGCAGTTTCCACCTGGCCAAGATTAATCAAATTAGTGGCGAGATTTCCGGAAAGCAGGGGCTGATTGGGATTTACATCTATCGCCCTTTTTAAATAAATAACAGCTTTTCCAATTCGTCCTGTTTTTCTGAATATATCCGCCAATTCATTAAAAACCGCTGAATGATTATTAATTTTCAAAAGATCTTCATACATCTGCTCGGCTCTGAATAATTGATTGGCATTTTTTAGAAGGCCGGCAATGTGATACATACTGAATATTTTGTTTGTGCCGGATGTATTCCAGAGATAATCATTAACGAATTTTTCGTCTAAAATTGTATTTGCGTTGTCAATTTGGTTATTTTCAATGGCAGCTTTGGCGTCCTTCATCCATTGAGGCATACATTCAGCGGCCCATTGGTCGAATTTCATACCTTCCAACGCATCTTTTGTTTCTTTCTTGCTGTTTGCCTTTTTTGATTTTCGGCGCATATTTGTCAAGGTTCCAATTCAAATATTGTAAACTAAGCAATAAATGTGCCAGTTAGGAAAATGCCATTTTGAAGATTTTAAATGGGGGTATTATGATTGTTGTTTGAAGTATGTCAGGATATTATACGGTTGAGAGGTGAAATATTACACGGAAATAGCCTTCCAGCTTTGGTTCAATTCGTCCAAAAGTTTGATAACTTCTTCCAGCTTTTGAGTGTCATTTTTTGTATTTGCTTCGTGAATCTGGCGAATCATAAACATATATAATGCGCGAAGATTTGTTGCGATTTCACCGCCTGCTTCCATATCCAAAACGGTATTCAATTCGTTAATTATGTCCTCGGCCTTGAGAAGGTACTTGCTTTTTGCTTCAAAATCCTCGGCCTGAATTTCAATGATGGCACGTTTCAGGAATTTTATAGCACCTTCATAAAGCATAACGACAATGCGACCCTGGCTTTGTGTCGTGATTGAATTTTCCTGGTATGTTTCGTAACTCTTCATTATTCGGCACTCCGTTTTGCTCTTATACTATTAATGCGTTTTTAAAAAAAGGGGACGGTATTGATGCCGTCCCCTATTAAATTTTCAAATATGCTCGAATTATCTGAGCAGTGAAAGAGCCATCTGAGGCATTGAATTAGCCTGAGACAACATAGCGATACCCGCTTGAGAAAGCACTTGTGTTCTGGTCAACGCGGCCATTTCAGTAGCAACGTCAACGTCAGATATACGGCTTTCCGCAGACATCAGGTTCTCAGCCTGAATATCGAGAATCGATATCGTGCTTTCGAGACGGTTCATCTTATAACCGAATGCCGCACGGGCTGCGTCTTTAACTGTAATCGCATTGCCTACCGATGTCAAAGCAGATTGTGCTGCTGAAGCGGTAAGAATGTTGATGCCTTCGCCAACGGCGACGGTACCGAATTGTGCGATAACACTTGAAGGTGCGGTGTCTATATCTGTAGTGGCGACGATGAAACCCGATGTTGTAATTGCAGATTCAGTAGCTGAAGCAGTAATAGCCACAGAATCAGCTGCTTCAGTGTTTGAATCGAGCTGGAGGAAATAGTTGCCGCTTGTATCGAGTTTTGCCGAAGCCATCTGGTAATTAAGAGAATTACCATCTGTACCATTACCGAGGTTCTGGCTGACGAGGTTAATTGCATCGATAACTTCCTGGAGAGTGTAATTCTTTGCTCCGCCGTCAGTTATTGCAAATGAAACGTCAACTGCTGTCTCATCAGTACTTGCATCGGTATCACTGAAAGTAAAACTCAAGGTAACAGTGTCTGTCGCGGCTGCATCACCGGCATCTGTAAGTGTAAAGTATGTGTCTGTTAATGCAGTAACAGCACTTGACGCAACTATTGTCGCGCCTACATTGCCAGTTGCAATGCTAAGACCGGTTTCAGTGGTCATATCCTGTCTTTCAACAGTGATTGTTTCATCTGTACCGACGTGAATCTCTACATCAGCAGTACTGTCGGCTGTTGTTAACATTCTAATGCCGTTGAATGCTGTAGCGCCGGCGATTCTATCAATTTCATCGGCCATTTCAGCAAACTCGGCGTTCATAATTGTTCTTTGTGCTGTAGAATATGAGCCTGTGGCAGCCTGTTCAGCAAGTTCTTTCATTCTGATCAAGTTGTCATCTATAACGCCCATTGCACCTTCCATTGTTTGTAACATACTGATACCGTCCTGTGCGTTACGTGCTCCCTGCTGTAAAACAGCAACGTCAGCACGAATTAATTCGCGAACGGCCAAACCTGCAGCATCGTCCTTTGCACTGTTTATGCGAAGGCCTGATGCTAATCTCTCAACACTTGTTGACAAGCTGTCATAAGCTCTACCCAAGTGTCTGGCAGCGTTACTTGCCATAATGTTGTTTTTAATCGCTAACATGGTTTTGACTCCTTAAAAAATAAACGTTTACCTTTTTAGGCCCTGTCAAGCCTTAATTCTCACATCAATGCGCTACAAGCACATCGAGGGAAAAAATCATATACAATGTGATTTTCGATTGAGAAAAGAAAAACTTAAGGGGGTTTTTTAATTTAGATAAGAAGAGTAATATGGGTTGTGGAAAAACGCGTTTTTTGACGCTGAAAACGGCATTTTCGGACGTAAAGCGAGGGGAAAAAACGATATGAAATTTTATGGTCTCTTAATAACGCGCATAAGCGTACTGATAATGATTTTGTGGGTACTGAGTTACTCAAAAAAAATTTTATTTTTCAAAAAATATTGTGCCATTTATCTTAATCTATAGATGGGTAGTGCGGTATGTCCGATAATGACATGATTTTTTTTAAATAGTGGTCTCGCTGGTTTTTTGGCACCATTGATGCCACATTTTTCTATAAGCGGATTCTACTTCTTCTGCGAGGCGTTTGGAATCGCATAGCGGACTATTTGTCATTTTTTTACGCAGAGAGGCTCTTAGTTCAACAATTTTATCCTTGTTTTTGGCCAATTCAGCGGCTTTTGCGATATATTGAGGGATTGTTGGGACCGCGTAATCGTTAAAGCCTATTCTGCTAAGGATTGTCAGCGCGGCTCTTTCATTCATGTGTGAGCCATACTTGGAAATGAAGGGGACACCCATATATAAAGAATCACACATAGTTGAGCCGCCGTTTTCAGGGAAAGTATCCAATGCAATGTCAATAGTCTCATATTGTTTCATATATTCTTCATAAACTTTTCGTCCGCTGAATTTTATTCTCTCTTTGGAAACTCCGAATTTCTCAAAATCTCTGAGAAAAGTAGCCTGTACGGCAGGGTCGCTGCCGCCATCAAAGCCAATCAATAATCTGGAAGTTGAAACGCTTTTTAAAATTTCAGCCCATGTTTGAAGCAGTTTGCTGTTGAATCTAAGATTATTTGTAAAAACACCAAATGTCGGATATCCATTTTTAACAATTGGGGCAGGACTTATTTCAAGGTCTATATGGGGATGATAGAAACAGACGCCTCCGGGCAAATATGCTAATTTTTCTGTGTAGTACCTTTGCGTTTCATTGGGATTCAGCAGTTCGTCTGTTATTATATAGTCCACCTGCGGCATTCCGGTAGTATCGAAATATCCGAGATATGTAACCTGAACAGGGGCAGGCTTGCGAGCTAAAACTAAAAGACGATTATTTACTGTATGGCCTGCAAGGTCGATCAATATATCAATCTCATCTTCCCTGATTACTCTTGCTACCGCATCATCATTTACCCCATAAACATTGCGATATTTATGAAACATTTTCATAAACTTCGGTGTTAAAGAATCCGGCATTTCAACGTTTGCATAACCGTAAATCTCAAAATTAATGCGATTATGTTCTGTAAGAAGCTTGTCAAATATATAACCAACCGAGTGATGGCGGAAATCGGGAGAAATGTAGCCGATTCGGAGTTTACGATTGGGGTCTGGATTGTTGTTATGGTTTAAATTTGCCAGAGACATGGGAGCCTGCTTGATTCCCCATTGTTTATGTGCTTCGAAAATGTTCTGCTGGTCTACTTCGGGCAGTAAATGCAGATGATAAAGGTATGCGGAATGCATACTGATATCAACAGACTCTTTCTTTATAGAATTCTCCAGAATTTTAGTAGCTTCACGAATTTGTCCTGATTTTATAAATGCAACGGCAAGGAAATTCAGGGTGTTTTGATTGCCAGGCTGCAATTCGAGGGCTTTTCGCAGATAAAAGATGGCATCAGCCATGCGTCCGATTCTCATATATAGACAGCCGAGCCTGTGGTATGATGGAGCGTGCGGAACAACTTTCAGGATATTGAGAAACAATTGTTCGGCCAAATCATTCTGGAAAATATGCTCATACAGCATTGCGAGTTCGAACATTAAATCAAATTTCCCCTTCGGATTTTCCACAATCATTTTTTCCAGAGTTTCGGCGGCGTTTTTGCCTTTTCCCTGTTTTCGCATTGATTCAGCCATCTCACGTACGCCAAGGATGGTTTTCTGATTTCTCAAAGCTTTGCACATAAAGTCAATTGCTGTTTCATTATGGTTGAGCTTACTTAGCACAAGTCCTATACTTTCGACGATATGTGTTGAATTGGGATTGTATTCATGAGCCTTATTGAGCCATTTCAATGCTTCTGCATAGTTCCCTTTGGCACGATATACATCGCCTATTCCGCTGTATGCCATAAACCGATTGGATTCGATATTCTGCTTGAAAATTTCGATTGCTTTATCGTGCTCGCCTCTGTTGATTGCAGAAGCGGCATCTGAAAGAAATTTGGGAGGGCCTTTTTGTGTGTTATTCTGTGCTGCAACATTGTTTGACATCTTCAATCCTTTTTTGATGGTTAGAACTGATAATATAAAAACTATTTGAAAATTCAAGGTTTTTTCAAATTAATCTTGTGAGACAGCCGGAGAATTATACAATAGTTTTCAGGAAGTTTTGATTCGGAGTTTATTTTGCCGCAGCCTGATGGAACAGATAAGGAAATAGTGAGCACAATTGACCTGGCGTTTTCGGCTTATGGTAATGCCGATATGCAACAGGCAGAGCGTCTTTGCCGGGGAGTTCTTGAAAAAGCTCCAAACCAAATCGAAGCGATGCAATTGCTGGGGCTGATTTACGGTAAACAAGGTAAATATGCCGAAGCGGCGGAATTACTCCATAAAGCAATTCAAATCAAACCTGATTCAGCGAAAATACATAATAATTTAGGTGTCGCATTAATGCAGCTCGGCAATTTGGAGCAGGCTCAGGCTGCTTTCGAGAAAGCAATTGCTCTACAAACAGATTTCAAACAGGCATATAATAATCTCGGACTGGTTTTGAAAAAACATGGCAGGGTCGCTGAATCAGAGGCGGTGTTTGAAAAAGCGATTATGATTGACGCAAAATATGCAGAAGCATTGGGTAATCTTGGTGTTGCGTTTTTATTGCAGAGGAAATTTGAAGATGCAGCGGAAAATCTGCAAAAGGCAATTGAGTTAAAACCGAATCTGGCAGAATTTCATAATAATCTTGGCAATGCACTGATGGAGCTTTATAGATTCGATGAGGCGATAGCGGCTTTTGATAAAGCGATTGAAATTGAACCGCAGTCGGCTCAGCCGCATCATAATCGCTCGCTTGTTTTGATTTTGACGGGACAGTTTGAGCAGGGGTGGAAGGAATACCAATGGCGATGGAAGAACAGCGGTTTCTCAACTCCGCTGCGTCCGTTTAAACAAAAGATGTGGGATGGGGCGGCTATTGCGGGGAAATTGCTGGTCTGGGGCGAACAGGGTATTGGGGATGAAGTACAGTTTTCGGGGCTTATTCAGTATATAGTCGCTAAAGGTATAAAGGTGATTGCTGAATGCGATAAGCGTCTTGTTCCGATTTTGCAGCGAAGTTTGCCGCAAATTACAGTTGTGCCGCGAACTGACCCGCCGGCAGAACTGCTGAATGATGCTTCGATTACCCATCAGATTCCAATGTGTTCTATTCCGTTGGCTTTAGGTTGGCCGATGGATTTAAAACCTCATCTTGTCGCTGATGAAAATCTGCGAAATCAATTGCGCGGCCGATACAAAAATGGAAAGAAAGTTTTGCTTGCCGGGATAAGCTGGAGGAGCGGCAATACTCAGGAAGGGCCGAAGAGGTCGATTGATTTGGAATACTGGGAGCCTGTATTGAAAATTGCGGGTGTGAAATTTATCAGTCTGCAATATGGTCAATGCCAAAAACAATTGCAGGAAGCTAACCAGCGGTTTGGAATTGAAATTTTAAAAGATGAAACAATCAATCCTATGACGGACCTGGAAGGTTTTGCCGCTCAAACTGCCGCGATGGATATAATAATTTCAGTCGATAATTCAACGGTGCACTTTGCGGGAGCTATGGGGGTTAAAGTTTGGACGCTGTTGCCGAAAGTTCCGGACTGGAGATGGGGGCTTGAAGGCGAAAAAACGTGCTGGTATCCTTCGATGCGTCTTTTCCGTCAAAAGGAAAGAGGAAACTGGCAGCCTGTGATTTCAAACGTTGCACAGGAACTGCGTTCACTTATTTAATTTTTATTTTAAATGCTCAGGCAGTTCAATTCCATAATTGGCATACATCCGCTGCAATACTCTTTTTTGCAGATATTGTATTTTTGGCGATGCCCATTGGCTGTATCGTTTATAAATCAATTCAAGATTCGTTAATCGTCTTTGTTTATTGGAGCCGGTTTGTGAAATGTCATCATTTTTTTCTTTGAACTCGGATGTAACTTTTGCAATGTGAGCGAAGTCATACCAATGCGACAGCCGAATCCACATATCAAGGTCTTCGTGCGTGGCAAGCGACTCATCGAAATATCCTGTTTTCTCCAAACATGCCTTCTCGTGCATTATACTTTGAATCGCTATATAGCTTGCGACCAGAAAATAATCCCGATTAAAATCCTGCGAGTGATAGATTTCTTTGGCAATCGTAACATATTTATCGTTTCTCCTTTCCTGGAGAACACGATACGCATCTGTATAGACGGCTTTGTATTCAGATGTTTCGAGAAAATCCGTTAATGTCTGGATATGGGCGGGATAGATGATGTCATCGTCATCGAGATAGGCGATGTATTTGCCCTCGGCGCTGTGAAGGCCGGTATTTCGTGCTGCGGCAGGGCCTTTACTCGTATGATGATTGATATATTTTATTTCCATATTTTTGGAAGCTGCGCTGATAATATCCTGAACATCGCATTCGCCGTCATTGACAACGATTACTTCGATATCCTTATAGGTTTGTTTGGCAATACTATCCAGCGCCTCTGTCAAAGTATCAGGGCGGTTATGCGTCGGAACAATTATCGAAACTTTTTTTGTCATTCAGATATTTTGATAAGATTATATTTTGCCATCCACAATAAATAATACATCGCTGTCGAATCGGATATTTCCGCATTTTTTTTCAGAGCGGCCGCAAACTGCTGTGCCGTGATGATGTTTTGATTAATGTTTTTTATTGCTGCCATGACAAGCTGCGGTACGATAATGCTTGCGCTGACATCTGAATACGGGACGGGAACTTTTCCTGAAATGAACACTTTGCTGCCGTATTCAGTCAAAGATATTTTGCTATCGGCAGCAACAATCTTTGAAGGATAATGTGAAAAGACCGAATAATAATCAACTTCCCATGGATTCTTCGGTTTGCTTATTTCAATTTTGCTCTCAGCGGCCTGTTTGGCGAGCTCATCCCATAAATTGCAGTATTGCTTAATTATATCCGACCAGAAATATTTTTGCTGAGTTTTCTTTCTCGCCTCTTTTCCTAATGCAGTGCATTTTTCAGGATTATCGAGAAGCTCCTGAAAAGCATCTGACATTTTATCAATGTCAACCGCGACAGACTGACTCAAAAGCAGTTGGTGTGTCGGGAAATTCATTATTTCTGATATATCCCTAAAACCATCTGTAGCGTCAGCCCAGTATGTAGGGATTTTAACGCCGTTTATATCATGGTCAACGATTTCAGAATACCCATTGAAATCTGAAATTACCGGGGTGCATTCGTGTGCCATTGCTTCGACAACTGAAATGCCGAAAGTTTCCTGGAAGTTATCGATTGGAGAGGTATATACATTTGCCGCCCTGTAAAGATGCGTCTTTAAACCATCTTCAAAATTAATAAATAATTTTGCGGCCGCTTCAAGCTGGTTTTCTTTTAGCACATCTTTTATGAATTTTTGTGATTGGTTATCCCCGCCGCCTGCGATGACAAGGTTTATTTTTTTGTCTTTGTTCTTCTGAACGAAATTTTTCACACAGTTTAAAAACGGCAGTATGTCCATTTTATTATTCGTTTCGAGCCGTCCCAGCATAAGTATCACAAACGAATCGTTGTCAATGCCGAGCAGTTTTCTGCTTTCCGTTCTGTCAGGAATTTTTCTGTAAGCATCATCTATGCCCAATGGAATGACATCCATTCGGCCGTTATATTTTGCACCGGAATGTTTAAAATTGTTTTCTGCCTGCGCGAACAGATTTTGCAGGACTTTTTTGCCGCAATTACTGGTGCATACGATTGAATCGAAAGGCATTGTCGGCGCCATGCAGACCTTTAACGCGTGGAATGAAGATTCTTTAGCATTAAGAGAATGTGTTACGCCGGTGATTGGGAACATTTTCGGGGAATTGATATTTCTAAAATGAGCAAAACCCGGATAGAAAAAGCCCCATCCGCCGAGGTGGAATATATGATAATTATTTTCAGCTATTGTTTGTTTAAGAGAGGAGATATGAAAAATTTTAATCTTCTGTTTCCGGTCGTTTGGGATGTTTTCCTTCACGATTTTTTCGCTGCTTAATTTGCAGTTCGAGAAAGTAGGGCAGAAAATATGAAATTCATCAAAATCCGAATAGCGGAATAGTGCATTATAAAATTCGTAATTTGCTACAAGTCTGCCGATTTTGAACGAACTGTCGGCCGATTCTATAAATGGCTGTACTGTACCGAATATTTTCATTCAGGTTTTTTAACAATTTTGTTTGAATTATGCCAGCATATTTATTGAAGCGCCGCTAAATTGCATCAGCGGTTCGGCAATATTCGAGACAGTTTCAGCGAAGGCGTTCCATTGACTGTAAACGCTGCCGCTTCTTTGGGGTTCATGGTTTGGTGAGCTTTGCTGCTGTGAAGGGCTGTTCTGGCCGGAAAATGATGATTGATCTTTCAATGTATGCTGCTCCTGTTGATTTGATAACACAACTTCGATTTTTTTTACCAAGATGCCATTTTCCTGAAGATTCTGAATAATTTCAGGAAGTTCTTTTTGTATCTGATTTTTGGTGTGAAGTTCATCTACCTGCATTACACCGTGTATTTCGTTATTTTCTTCAGAAAACCTGATAGCCACTTTGCCGAGTTCCGGAGGACTGAGCCGAATTACGATTTCCCGCCCATCGGCACTGTACGATGTAAATATTGACTCCTGAATTTGACTTGTAACACTTGCCGGGGTTTCGGAATCTACTGCTTTTGAGGGTTCTGCCGTTTCGTATGTATGTTCTGCTGTGTTAGAAGAAGGAATGTTATTGCTAATGAGTAAATCATTTTCAATTGGAGTATCTACTGCATCATTATTCTTTTCAACTGTCTCGACTGCCTCAACTATTTCCTGCACCTGAGGTTGAGTGATTTTTTGCTCTGCCGGTTCGAAAAGGATTGCTTCTGTAGTTGAATCCTGTTCCTGGATAACTTCGGAGGATTCTAACTGGTGCTGATTGTCTTCCTGAGAGGTGTTTTGGGGTTGTACTGTCTCATTTAGCGGCTCTGCATCAGTTACGATTTTATTATTTTGAACTTCAGGTTTATTTGTGACAATTTCGGGTTTTATTTCGGAAACGATATTTTCTTCAATTGACGTTTCTTCATTATTATCTATCTGTTCAGTAAAGTTTTTATCATCTTTTTGAATTACCGCAGCGGTGTTTATAACAGGTGTTTCAGTTGAAAATTCCTCTGTCTCAATTTGAGTTGATTCCAATTGGGTAACTTGTTTTTCATTTTCAAAATATGACTGCTGCTCAGAGGTTTGGTTTTCAGGAAGAACTTCGGTATCAGTAATGGATGCCTGATTATTTTCTTTTGAAATTTCCGGCACATCCGTTTGGATTTTGACGTTTTCAGCTTCGACTGATTCGTTTAATGTAATTTCCTCTGGTAATTGGTTTGTTTCAATTACGTTGGCGGTAATTTCCGAAATTTTGATTTCCGCACTATCCTGGATTTCAACTGCCAGTTCATCAATTTTAGCATCGATGCTGATGTTTTGTACTGCTGCAATAGCTATCAGGTCTTGAGATATATCAGCACTATCTGGTTCGGAAGTTAATTCCGCTTTCGGTAAGGCTGTGGCGATGGAGCTATCTGAATTTTCCTCATCTGTGATTTTCTTTGCCAAAGTTTGGCTGAAATTTTCAAAAATTTCTGTAATAGAAATGTTTTCAGCAGCTTGCTGTCCTAAATCTAAATTCGCAGCATTTTCCGAAGGATTCGCTTGCGACAGTAAATCCTTCACTGAGATGTTTGCTGCGAACAAATTGTTTAAAGTTATGGACATATACCTATAATAATAGCAATTTACGTGCCAATTACATAAGTTATGTAAATGTAAATAGTTATGAAATTTACATAAAAAATTGCTCATAGGATCAGGAAGAAATTGCCTGATTTGGAGGACTTTTTTTCCGGTTATTAACCAAGTTCGCAGTACTACGGAACTTGGGTTAAGATGTACAGGATTTTTACACCTAAAATAGCGAGCACAATCAAAAAGCGGTTTATATCTCCAAAAATCAATTTTTTAAAATTTGGCACATTTCTTGCTTCACTGTTTTAAAAATACTTTGGAATTCTATAAAAATGTCAAAAATTAATGAAATATTCGATTATTTAAATGCCGGCATAAAATCCGAATCCCTCCGCCAACGAACGATTGCGAATAATGTCGCCAATCTCCAGACGCCGGGATATCGAAGGGTTGACGTTAAATTTCAGGATATTCTCGCCAAAGCAATGGAATCCTCAGACTCGATGGATATCAACGAGATAGAGGCCGAGATTTACCAGCCAAATGAGACTGCGGTGAAATCCAACGGCAATGATGTAAATCTGGAATTTGAAGTCGGGCAGATGGTGAAGAATAATATTCGGCATAAAGCATTGACCCGACTGCTTGCAAAGAAATATCAGCAAATCGATTTAGCTATAGATGTTAAATAATGCTGAGAAATAGAGAAAGGATACTCAAATGGAAGTTAGTTCATTAGGACCTATAGACATATCGGTATCCGGTCTGCGTGCGCATAGTAAAAATATAGAGGTGATCTCTTCGAATGTTGCCAATGCCCAATCGACGGATGACGGTAAGGGGCAGCCATACCGCAGGATTGAAGCGGTGATGAAAGCAGAAGGTGAAAGTTTGGGGGGAGTCGAAATGGAAGATATTGTCGGCGATATGGCAGAATTTCCGAAAATTTTCAAACCGGGCCATCCTGATGCTGATGAGCAGGGGTATGTAAAGATGCCGAATGTCAATCTTCCTGTAGAAATGATGAACTTGAATTTAGCCGCACGTGCTTATCAGGCGAATACTGCGGTTTTGAGGCGTTACCAGCAAATGGTCGAAACGACGCTCGAATTGTTAAGGTGAGGTAAAATATGGTAAACTTTAATCCAAATGTAAGTTCTGCGTTGCCGATATCAGCGCCGGGTACTGCCGGGAAAACAAATGTAAAACCGGATTCGGGGTTCGCTGATACTATCAAAGCTGTCGAAGAACAAATTTCGAAAGTGGACAATCTTCAGCAGTCTTCGGATATTTCGATACAGGATTTGCTTGCCGGCAAAAATGAGGACATCACATCGGTTGTCTCTGCTGTCGCAAAAGCGGATATGAGTTTTAAACTTCTTGTGGGTGTCAGGAACAAGCTGATTGAGGCCTACAAGCAGACTATGAATATGCCTATATAATGGAAATGATTTCTGGAATCTTGCGATTCGAAAGGTTTAAATGGATTTTATCCAGAAGTTAAAACTGGTTTGGCAAAATGTGAGTTTTGTTCACAGAATTTTGCTTATAGCAATAGCACTGACTTTTGTCATTGTCGGTACTTTCCTGACTCATTGGGCCCGCAGACCTGATATGGCTTTGTTGTATTCCGGTCTGGAAGCTGAAGAAGCTTCAAAAATTGTGGAAAAAGTCGCGGAGAAGAACATTGTATATAAATTAGCGAGCGGCGGAACAACAATCTACGTTCCGAAAGAATACGTAGCACAGCTTCGTCTGGATATGGCAAAAGAAGGGCTGCCGGAAGGAGGGCAAAAGGGTTATGGAATATTTGATAATGAGAAAATAGGAATAAGCCCGTTTGTTCAGAATGTTAACCTTAATCGTGCGCTTCAGGAAGAGCTTGCAAAAAGTATACAAATGATAGACGGCGTTGTTCATGCGAGAGTTCATATTGTTACTCCGGAAAAAAATCTATTCAATTCTGCATCAATGAAGCCGAGCGCTTCGGTTGTTCTTCGATTGAAAGCCGGTTATAGAATGAGCGGCTTAAATATCGCGGCGATAACGCACCTTGTTGCAGGCAGTGTTGAAGGGCTCAAATCCGAGAATATTACTGTTGTTGACAGCCAGGGCAGACTTCTTTCAAGTGAAACGGACAAAGCAATGGGGGGAGCCGGAGTAGGGACAATGGTCGATTTTCGAGAGAGAGTTGAACAGGGATTGGCCGGCAAAGTTGAAGATATGCTCGCGACAGTTCTTGGTCAAGGCCGAGCGACTGTAAAGGTCAGCACCGAATTGGATATGAACAGCACCAGCCTGATTACAAAATCTTACGACCCTACCGGTGTGGTAGTCAAAGAAGAAATTACAGAAAAATCTAAAACGCCGGGCAGTACAATTGGGGCAGATGGCACTCCCGCTGCAAACGGCGGTAAAGAAACAGACAATACCATTACAACCAATAAACTTTTTGGTGAGAAAACCCAAACAGTCAGTGAACTGCCGGGCGGCATAAAATCTTTATCCGTAGCTGCTTTTGTAGATTTATATCCTTCTGACCCGAATTCAAAAGAATTGATAATCCCGGAAGCAAGCGTTGTTGAGATAATCAAAAACGCGCTTGGACTGAAAGACCCGAATTCAATCAAGGTTGTCAATGCAAGATTTTTCCGGCAGCCTTTGGCTGAAATAGAAGAAAAGAAATTTGATTTTGCGGCTATTGCCGGCCAGGCTTCGCTTGGAATTATGGCAATCTGCGCATTAGTCGTATTGAAAATGTTCAGCGGCGCCAAGAAAAAGACTGTTAAAACTTCGTCTGCAGAATTGCCTCCGGCAGATGCGGCCGGTCTTCTTCCTGCGGGAGTTACAAGTGATGATCCGCTGGTTCTGCGTAAACAAATTGCGGATAGTCTGCGGAATAATCCCGAACAGGCGAAACAACTTTTTTCAAGCTGGCTTGAGGATAAGGGGAGTTGATTAGATGGCTTTGACGGGCAGACAAAAAGCGGCAATACTACTAACGAGTCTTGATGCGGTTACCGCATCTGAATTGCTTAAAGGTGTTAGACCTGAACTTGTTCAGGAATTGGCAGTTGAATTGGCATATCTTGATGCTACGGGGCTGCGAGACAAAAAACATACGGCTGAAGTTGCTTCTCAATTTTGCAATTCGCTGCAGCCGGGCAAAGTATTTCATCTAAAAGGTTTTCTCGATACAATGCTTAAAAGCAGTGTCGGCAATGACAAGGCAAAGCAAATACAAACCCAGATAGAGGAAATGCTTCGCAGACGTGACCCGTTTCTTTCTATTCGCACGGCTCCTTCACAAATATTAGCAGCTATTTTAGCCAAAGAACATCCTCAGGCGATAGCGGTTGTTCTTTCGGAACTGCCTCCGAAAAAAAGCTCAGAAGTTCTCGGTCTTTTGGCAGAAGATCTGCGTCTTGGAGCTGTAAGCGGAATGACAAGCATTAATTCCGTTACTATCGAAGCGAAAAGAAGAATTGCAGAAATGGTTTCAAAACGTATAGAGGCTTTTGGCGAAGGCGGTGCTGTACAGGCTTCCGGAGAACAGGCATTAAGAAAAGTTGCTGTTATTTTAAGGAATCTCGGAAAAGAACTGCGGGATGGTATGCTTGCCGCTTTACAGGAAAAAGACAGTCAGGCCGCGGAAAAAGTCAGTGAATTGATGATTCTTTGGGAAGATATTCTGCAGGTTACTGACAGGTCTATGCAGGAGGCATTAAGAGGTATCGATGCACAGAAACTGGCTTTGGCCTTGTATAAAGCAGATGAAGTGCTTGTCAAAAAAATCAAAGCCAATATTTCAGAACGCGCCGCGGCATCGATAGATGAAGAAACAGGTCTTATGTCTTCACCGAGAAAAGAAGATGTTAATAAGGCAAGAGAAGAGATTGTAATTTTGCTGCGAGAGATGAATAAAAAAGGCGAATTAAACTTTATTGAAGAATAAATAAAATGCCAAATATATTCGTCAAACTCGCTAACCCGCTCAAATCAGTAAAAATCATAGAGAATTATAAAGCTGCTCCCGAGCCGACTGCGGCGGTGACTGATACAGAACAAACTAAATTGATGAATGAATTGAATGCTCAAAAAAGTTTATACAGTCAGGCTTGCCAGACAGTTCAGAGTATAGCTGAGAAACTCAATCATATTTACGAACAGATTTATGTTGAACAAAGTGAACAAATCGCAAAACTATCTGTTGAAATCGCCAGAAAAGTATTGATGCAGAAAGTCCAGGATGGAGATTATGAAATTGAATCCATCATAAAGGAAATACTCAAAAATTCGCCTTCTCAGCAGGATTTGACAGTTCATTTGAGTCCGAAAGATTTCAATGACTGTCAAAAAATGCAAAGCGAAAATCAGGCATTTGACGGCATTAAGCTTGTTTCCGATGATAATGTCGGAAATGCTGAATGTGTTCTTGAGAGTCCTAAAGGAATTATAAAGTCAATTATCGACGAACATCTTGAGGAAATTGGAAAGGCACTTAAAAAAGCGGGCTAATTATGACAGCGGTCAAAGTCAAAACGCAAAAGCAGAATACGGTTTTCACTCAACCAAACGAGTTGATTGATTTCGATAAATTTCATTCGGCTTTGCGCGCTGTTAATTTAATAAATTGTCAGGGAACCATTGTTCGTGTTTCCGGTTTAACTGTGGAATCGACAGGTCCGAAAATCGGGCTTGGTGAACTTTGCAATATCAATATACGGGATGGCCGGCGAGTGTTGGCTGAAGTAGTCGGTTTTCATGCAGATCGCCTTGTACTGCTTCCGTTGGAACATATCGAAGGTATATCTCCCGGAGATTCTGTTACAAGCCGAACAACTCCTCGATATATTTGTCTCAGTCAAAATATACTGGGAAGAGTTTTAAATGGATTAGGCGAACCAATTGACGGCAAAGGCCCCTTGAACGGCAGCGATAAAAAAGCTTTGGACGCGAGCAGTCCGTCTGCTTTGAGCAGAACTAAAATTACTCAGCCTCTTGCTCTGGGTATCAGGTCAATCGATGGGATGCTTACCTGCGGAAGAGGACAGCGGGTGGGTATATTCGCAGGCAGCGGAGTAGGCAAGAGTGTGCTGCTTGGCGATATAGCAAACTCCAGTGAAGCAGATGTAAATATTGTAGCTCTTATTGGCGAGCGAGGCCGTGAAGTCCGGGAGTTCCTTGAAGAAAATCTTGGGCCGGAAGGTTTAGCAAAAAGCGTTGTAATTATTGCCGCATCGGATTCGCCGCCGATTCAAAGAGTGAAGGCAGCGTTTGTAGCTGTTGCTATAGCCGAATATTTCAGAGACTTAGGCAAAAATGTTTTGTTTATGATGGATTCTTTTACACGTTTTGCGCAGGCTCAGCGAGAGATCGGGCTTGCAGCAGGTGAACCGCCTGCCGCTAAAGGTTATTGTCCGAGCGTTTTTGCTTTGATGCCCCGGCTTGTCGAACGTCTGGGATATTCAGATAAAGGCAGCATTACAGGCATTTTGACAGTTCTCGTTGAAAATGATGATTTGTCCGACCCTGTAGCAGACAGCGCAAGAAGTCTGCTTGACGGCCATATCGTTTTGTCCAGAAAACTTGCAGACAGGGGACATTTTCCGGCAGTAGATATTCTGGCGAGTGTAAGCAGACTAATGCCGGCAGTTACAAGTAAAGAGCACAGAATCGCTGCTCAAAAAATTAAGGAAATGTACGCAACGTACATTGACGCTGAAGACCTTATAAATATCGGTGCATTTTCGGCGGGAAGCAATCGTCGAATCGATGGAGCTATAGCGTTAATTGAAAGGGTAAAAAGTTTCCTTGTGCAGTCCGTCAGGGAAAGAACAACTTTCGATGATACCGTTAAAAATCTGGTCTCGATAACACAGGTCTGGGATGAATTGCTGAACGTAAATGCCGGGAAGAAATAAAACATGAAACGATTTGTTTGGCGTCTGCAGCGTGTTCTTGACATAAAAATAAAGGAAGAGCAAATTAAAAGAGCTCAATTGCTCGAGATAACAGAAAAATTAACTTTTGCTCAAAGCGAATTGCTTATGCAAAGAAGAATATTGGCTGATACGATCAATAGTTTATCGCAGGTCGAACCCAAAAAACGGTTGGACAGGCAGGAATTGTTCCTGAAACATTCTGCAATAAATGATGAATTGATTGATAAACTCGAAAAGAAAGTGAAAGAAATAGAAAAACAGCAAAAAGATAAGATTAATGAAATTATAAAGATTAAGCAATTTCGAAAGAGTTTGGAAAAGATGCGGGAAGAAACAAAAACCCAGTTTATAAAGGAACAGGAAAAAATTGAGCAAAAGGATGCCGATGAAATGACGACGATGGCTGTTTCACGCAGGATAATGGAACAGGCGCTGGTTTCATTGCATAAATAAGGAGATGAATCCGTGAATAAAAAGATGATAATAATTGTGGCAGGTGCCGGATTAATTAGTTTTGGCGGAATGTTCGCTTTCGGATGGCTGACCAAGAAAGCTCCTCCAGCACCGCAGGCAGACGCAGAGACAAAGCAGGACACAGATACTAATTTGCCGGAGCTGAAACTGACTCAACCGCAGGTTGCCAGCAGCGGCACAGCTTTAGAAGATAAAATGAAAGTTGCTTTAACTGAAAAACAGTTGAAAGAACTGATTTATGAAGTTCGTGAGAAAATCAAACAGTACGATCACAAACTTCAGGAATTGTCCGCGAGGGAACAGAATCTGCAAACTGCACAGGAAACACTGAAAAAAGATATCAAGGAACTTGACGACCTTCGAATTGAACTGGCGGGGACGATTTCCGGCATCAAGACTGAGCAGGATAAACTTCAAAAAAGCAAAATTGAAATTGCAGGAATTGAAAAAGCAAATCTTGTCTCGATTGCAGCTACGTACGACAAAATGGATGCAGCACAGGCAGGGAAAATTCTTACTAATATGAATCAGATAAGGGGCGGCAGCGGAGAAGATGCCGTTAAAATTCTTCATTATATGTCTGAAAGAACAAAAGCCAAGGTATTGGCAGTAATTGCTGAAACAGAACCCGCTGTTTCAGCAGATTTTTGCCGACGATTGAAACAGATTACTCAGAAAGATTAAACATTATGGATATCGCGACAATAATAGGAATATTGCTGGGTCTTGTAGTTATCATCGGTTCTATTGTAGCCGGTGGCGGCGCCTTGATATTCTTTGATATTCCGTCTATGGCCATCACAATGGGCGGAATGATATGTGCCACGCTTATTCATTTTTCGCTGCCGCAGTTTCTGAGCATTTTTTCTATTATTAAAAAAACTATTGTAACTAAAATTCCTTCCTCATCGGAATTGATTAAAAATATGGTTAATTATGCCGCAATCAACCGGCGTGATGGTACACTGGCACTTGAACAGGAACTTAAAAACGTAACAAATCCGTTTTTTGTCAAAGGCCTACAGATGCTTATTGACGGTCAGGAAGCGGATAAGATTCGTGAATATATGGAACTTGAGATTCAATATCTTCAGGAACGTCACGCCACAGGCAAGAAGATATTGGAATTTATGGGTGCTTCGGCACCTGCATTTGGAATGATTGGAACGCTTATCGGTTTAGTGCAAATGCTTAGAAGTCTTGACTCTCCCGATAGTATCGGTGCGGGTATGGCGGTTGCTTTGATTACAACTTTTTACGGCGCATTCGCATCAAATCTTATTTTTATTCCATTGGCGGGTAAGCTCGGCATTTATTCTAAAGCAGAAGTTACGTCGATGGAGATGATTATAGAAGGAATTTGTGCCATCGCACAGGGCGAGAACCCCACAGCAGTTCGTGAAAAAATGCAGGCGTTTGTCTCGCACGGCAAACGTGAAATGGTTAAGGCGAAAGCTTAATGGCACGCAAACCACAGGCTGAAGAAGGTGATCCCGGAGCGCCGGAATGGATGGTTACCTTCAGCGATTGTATGACGCTGCTGCTGACATTTTTTGTGCTTATGCTTAGTTTCTCGTCTTTTGATGAAAAAGTTATTGTAAAATGGAATTCTATTTTCGCGAAAAGATTTTCATTAAATCAAACCACCTTCATAGATAGAGACTCAGTTGTAGCTTCTGAAGCATTCAAAGAAGTAGAAGATTATCAAAAAGGCAGCGAGAAGCCGACCTTAGCTACCGGCCGTGAGAATAATCTCGTAAAAGAAGCAAAAACTCCAAATTATAATGACCGAAAAGTTTTCATCATTTCCTCTGATAAGGTTTTTTACGGCAACGGCACTGTAATTTCGATTACAGGCCGAAAAATCCTCGCCGATCTGGCTTCTTTTTTGAGAGAAATGCCTGCGAGAATCGTTGTCAGTGAAAACGGCAATAACGGCATGGAAGAAGACAAAAACCTTGGGATGAACCGTGCATGGACTATTGTGGAGTATATGACAAAAACGCAGTCTCTTGACAAGCAGATGTTCAGTATTTCCATCGGCGGTACTGTTAGTAAAAATGAAATCCGGGAAAACGAGTTAAACGCCAAACAGGATTTAACAAGTAAAGATAAGCGTATGCTTGAAATCGTTTTGCTCGAAAGGAGTATTTACAATTGATTTGTGCGTTGCTGCATAATGTTTTTAGGAATGCGGAGGTTTCTTATGGCCCGTAAATCAGCACCTGATGAAAGCGGGCCTTCAGTTCCGGCGTATATTGTCACTTTTTCTGATATGGTTACGCTTCTGCTGACATTCTTCGTATTGCTCATCTCACTGGCACACATGCAGGATCCTGAAAAATATCAACAGGGGCGTGAGGCCTTTGTTCGACACATTAATACTTTTGGTCTTGGCATTCTATTTGGTCAAAGCATGGTTCCAGATTTCGGAAATGTCAAACTTAAATACAACATAAAAAAACCTCAAGATGATATTGCAGTCAGGACTGTTGATGCCAAAGAAGAAAATTTACAAAAGATATTCAGCAGGGTTAATGACTCGATGAATACGATGCCTTCGAACATAGTCTCGGAAAAGACTATTTTTTCAGTCACTAACATCAGTTTTCCAGAAGGGGATGCCCGTTTAAACGAATCCGCGAAGAAATTTTTAACGCAGTATGCCGTAAATTTGCAGCAGAATCTTGATTCCAAACTGATTAAGCTTTATGTACTTGGTTTAGCTCGCGATGTCGAATCTGAAAAAGAACAGTGGCTTTTATCCGCAAAGCGGGCACAGAACGTCGCCGATTATCTAAACAAAGTTTTACCTTCAAAATTTAATACCGGTGTGTATTCCTGGGGGGCCGGGCCGGGCGGCTGTTGGGTTGCCAAAGATGACATCGTTTCTGAGCAGTCTCAGATATTAATAGCCGTTCTTAGAGGTAATTGATTTCCACATTCATAGTGTAAATTCAAGCTTTAAAGCCGTCAATTTTTATTACATTTCTCAAATAGTTATTTTCAATCTTCCTGAAATTAAACCCTTTTTGAAGCACTGATGCCTGTTTCAATGATTCGGCACGCTGTTTGCTACTATGATAAGCATGAAACTGCATAAAATATGTTCAGGGGCGATTATGCTGCTTTGCAGCAATAAATTGGTTTGGGCGACTGTTAATGCTGCCGAGCCTAATTTTTCAGTCGGTTCAGGCAATAACATTGCCGTAAGCGGTTTGCTCTACAAAATGATTTTTATGGTTCTGATGGTTATATTTCTGGGCGTTGCCATCATTTTTTTGTCAAAAAAACTGCTGCCGAAATTCAATCTGCCCGGCAAAAGAATCCAGATTATTGAAGCGGTGCATCTTGGCCCCCGCAAATCCCTGCATTTGATAAAGGTAGGCAAAAAAACGCTCCTGATAGGCAGTACAAACGAAAACATTTCGCATTTGGCGGATTTAACCAACCATATCATAGATGTGAACTCACCAGACAGCCAGATAAGTGATAATTGAGGATTACAATGATAATAAAAACTGGCAGGCTTTTTTTACTAATCCTTGTTTTGCTCTCATCGTGCGGTTTATCGATAGCAGAAGACGTTAATCCTTCCGCCAATATGCTTCCAAGTTTGAATGACCTTGTATCTGTAATAGATAAATCAACCGTGAATGATGATGAAACGGCAAAGGATTGGTCAACGCCTGTCAAACTGGTAATTATTTTCAGCGGCCTTGCGATTTTGCCGAGCTTGCTTGTGATGATGACATCTTTTACACGGATTGTTATTGTTTTGTCTTTTGTCCGCAAAGCTCTCGGCACGCAAACAATACCTCCGACAGTAGCTATTATGGGGTTGGCTTTGTTTTTGACTTTATATACGATGGCGCCGACTTTTACTAAAATAAACGAAACCAGTATTAAGCCGTACCTTGCCGACCAGATTACTTTCGATATTGCAGGAACAAACGCCGGTAACGCTATTAAGGAATTTATGCTTCACCAATGCAGGCAGTCTGATTTGGCTCTTTTTGTGCAAATGGCTAAAATAGCACCTCCTGAAAATCCCATGCAGATTGGTCTCCACGTTGTTATCCCGGCATTTATAATCAGCGAATTCAGAACATCTTTCGAAATTGGCGTTCTTCTGTTTATTCCTTTTTTAGTTATAGACCTCGTCATTGCCAGCGTACTGCTCAGTGCAGGTATGATGATGCTTCCGCCCGTAATGATTTCGCTTCCTTTCAAGCTGATATTATTCATTCTCGTTGACGGCTGGGGATTGCTCGCCAAAAGCTTGAGTCTCGGGTTTAATTAATTTTTTATAAGGATTTAATCCGTGGATAGCAGTTTTATAATTTATCTTGGCCGGCAGACTCTCGAATTATCACTTATGTTGTCTGCTCCGATTTTGATTACCTGCATTGTTGTTGGTGTTGTGGTAACGTTATTCCAGGCGGTTACCTCCATTCGCGATATGTCTCTTACTGTTGCGCCGAAACTTGTGGCTGTAGGATTTGTTACAATTATGTTTGCAGGCTGGATGCTCGGATTGATGCTCAAATTTACAACTGAAATTTTCAGTTATATACAAAATGTCGGGCGGTAGTTAATGGAGTTGATGATAACAAAGCTGCTCGGATTTATACTGGTGCTGACAAGAGTGTCAGCTTTTTTTCTTGTAACACCGTTATTTAGCGGTGATATACTGCCTGCCAGAATCAAAGCTGCTATTATTCTTTTAATTTCTATTTTTTTCGCATCTGTTGCGCCTTCTCTTATAGATTTTTCACAAATTTCCGAATTGGAAGCTTTTTTTCTGATATGCAGCGAGATGATTTACGGTTTGGCAATGGGGCTGATTACAATTTTAATATATTCAGCGGTAAAAGTAGCAGGGCAGATGATTGAACGTGAAATGGGTCTTGCCATGTCTGAAATCCTGGATCCAATAACAGGTGAAAGCGCCGAATCGCTCAGCATCTTAATTGATATGCTCTTTATACTCTTTTTCCTTAGCGCAAACGGCCATCAAATGCTTCTTTTGATTCTCTCTAAAAGTTACCAGGTGTTCCCGGCGGGAGAAGTCACATCAGTATTGGCTCTTGTGGAAGGAATTATAAAAGCAGGTTCAGTAATGCTAATCGCAGGTCTGAGATTGGCAGCACCTATGCTGTGCGTGTTTTTAGTGCTTCTGGTTGTCCTCGCGGTATTTTCCCGCTTAATGCCGGACATGGATATTTTATTTATCAGTATGCCTTTGAGAGTTGGTATGGGGCTGCTGATGTTGGGAATATTTTTACCTTTTATAAATCAATTCGTATCTGAGTTTGCCGATTGGATGGGCAAACTGATACCTTTATAATTTCATTTTAAATGAGTATTAACTGTGGCTGAGAAACCGGCATCAGAAAAAACAGAAAAACCGACTTATAGACGGCTCCAGAAAGCGAAAAAAGACGGTCAGGTCGCGCACAGTGAGGAACTGCCTGCCGCCGCTTCAATCCTGGTGCTGATTTTAGTTTTAGTTTTAGTTTCACCGGCAATGCTGAATTCGTTTATCTTGCAGATGAGAGAGGGCATGTCTGGTGAGATAAGTGTGTTCGCCGATAGCGGAGCTTTTATTGGTTTTTTCAATAAGATTATCCTCAATTCAGTGTTGATTGTTCTGCCTGTTTTTGCAGCTCTTGCAGCAGGTTCGATTGCTTCCTGTATCGTTGTCAGCGGGCTGAATTTTTCTTCCAAGCCGGTTGTTCCGAATTTCGATGCTGTAAATCCGGTAAAGGGATTTGGGAAATTATTCAACGTCAAATCGATTGTAAAACTTGGTATTTCAATTGCAAAATTGATTTTCATTTCAATTATCGTTTGGAAATACCTTCAGGGCAGGATAGAAGAACTTGCCGCTATTCGATGGGCCTGGACTGCGCAGATTGTAGCAGCTATAGCTAAAATAATTTATGGTATGCTGCTGAGAATATCTGTAGCAATTCTTATTATAGCCGCACTTGATGTTCTATTTCAAAAATGGAAGTATATAAAAGATTTAATGATGACGAAGCAGGAAATCAAACAGGAGAGAAGAGACAGCGACGGTTCTCCTGAACTCAAATCGCGGCTGAGAAGAATCCAGATTGATATGGCTAAAAAACGTATGCTGCAGGAAATTCCCAAAGCAAACGTTGTTCTTGTCAACCCGACTCACGTTGCTGTTGCGCTACGTTACGATCCCAAAACTATGGAAGCTCCGATTATGGTCGCAAAAGGTGCTGACCACATCGCAGAAAAAATCAGGGAAATCGCGCGTGCTTATGGTGTGCCGATTATCAGGAGACCGGAACTGGCAAGAACTATTTATTCATCTGTGAAAAAGCCGGGTGACCCCATACCGCAGAAATTATACGCGGCAGTTGCTGAAATTTTGGCTATGATTTACAGGCTTAAACGCAGGGGAGCTTAAGCCGAAGTTGATTGAGTTAATGATGCCATTTGCTGCTGCAGCATTGTTAATGTCTTTTCGAGACGTGCATATTTATCAACAAGTCTTTGTTTATAATTGCTCAGACGTGTTTCTTCGTTGGTTACTTTCTTCTCTATCGCGGCTATTTTGTCATTAATGACATCTCCGCTTATATCCAGGCGTCCATCGGTTTTAAGAATTCCTTCGACATATTTATCAAGAGTTGTAACTATGCCTTGTTTAACAGATATGCTCGAAGTGTAAGTGCCTGCGGGCTGTAATGTGTCAACTGTAAACTGTAAGCTGTTTTCCGGGTAGATAGCATTTCCATCTTCATCAAATGTCATGATTCCGGTTACAAGATTATTTGACCATGTACTGTTGCTCCGGTATTCCGTTTCAGTTGAGAGCTTGATTCTTACATCAGTAATTTGGTGTTCAGCATTAATATCGACCTGGATATCATAAGTGCCCGCAGATGTATATTTTTTGCTTGCTGAATAGAATTCAACAACGCCGCTTTCATTATTACTTGTTTTATTCGCGCCGAGCAAACGAAGTACACCATTAAAATCATCATTTATAGCTTCATTTAACGCGCTTGAATCGAGCTGCATCATTCCTGCGCCATCGAAAGTTATACCTATGTCTTCAGCCGTAGTAAAGCTGTCACTTCCGCTGACAAAACCGCTGGCTAATCCCAGGAAAGGATTACGTGCCTGGCCTTTAATATAAGATACAGCCATATCGCTGCTCAAGGTTCCCATTTTTTTAGTGGAACTGTTGTATTCGGTTTGTTTTTTGAGTTCCGTCATTAAATCATTATATGCGGTAACAATACTGTTGATTTTTTGCGATACTGTAGAAGTATTTCTGCTGATAGTAACCTTAACAGGCTGATCGACTTCTGTAACATCTCTCAAATTTATTGTTACACCGCTCAATGCATCAGAAATACTGTTCGTATTTCTTTCAATGTAGCCATTATTGCCTTTGATATTTTCAGTTATAACCGTGGTGCTTGCGCCTGAAAAAACGAGAGCGCTTGCATCGATTGTAAGCATACTTGCATCGCCGGCAGAACTTTGGAAACTGAAACTTGTATATCCTGTAACGTTTTCACTCAGTTTGTCCCCGCCTACAGTAATACCGCTGATACCTGCGGCTGCCATAGCGGCTTGTATCTGCTCTGTTGTTGCATCATAATTGATATTTGCGGTTGTATGCCCATCGTATGTAAGCCGGAATGTGCCATCGGTTGCAGTTGAGCCCAAAGTTAATCTTTGTTCTTCCGATGTAGAAGATGTGGGGTAACCGTCAATTTTAATTTTAGAACTTTGAGCGGATTGTGTCTTGCTGAAACTGCCCAGTGCAAGAACATCTGGAGTTCCGCCGCCTTCTGTAGAAACGGCCATATTCGGCAAAGCTAACACGGTATCGCCTGTGCCGCTGTCGTAAGTGAAGCTGATTTCCATTGCGCTTGTATCTGAAAGATGGTCTGTCAGTACAATTTGGCCATTTACAAACTTTGCGGTGGCTGCGCCATCGAACTGCTCATTGATGGCATCAATAAGCTGGCCCACAGTAGTATTGTTGTTTATGTTTATTTCTTTATCTGCCAGGCTGGTTCCGAAATGATTTTTACCGCTTATGACAATTTTTTCATCGCCCTGAAGACCGCCATTTAATGTAAATTGGTCCAGTTCGGTAATTTTAGTGGTTAAACTTGCGCTTGTTCCTCCATCTGTAAGGTTTGTCGCAGCTTTCCAGACTTCTGTATATTTTGAGTCAACTGATATTTGATAATTTTCGCCTGCGTCTCTGCCGCTGAGCATTAAAAGATATTTGCCGCCATGATATAAGAGACTTGCCGTTACACCGGGATTTGAAGTGTCATTATTTATAAGATTGACCAAATCTTCAAGCGTGGTTTCATTGGCAACGGTATTTATTGCGCGTGTCTGATTATTGTATGTGTAAATAAACGTGCCTGTACCGACATAATCGGTTTTATAGCTGAAAGTTGAAGAATCCTGAATCCATGTTTCTGTTGTCGCAAGCTGGTTTACTTCAACTGTATGAGAGCCGGGATTTGCATCTGATGATGCACTTATTGAAAGTATGTCATTATCGCTTGAACTTGTGGTGAATATGTTCAGATTGGAAACATCGGCAAGCGCGTTAGTTGCGGATTTAAGGGTAGAAACCTTTGTTCGTACTGATTCAAGCGCCATTTTCTGTGCTTCATAGGCTTGTTGTTTCACCTGATATTGTGCCAACCGTCTGCCTTCGACTGTCACTAATTGTGAAATCAAAGCGCTTGTGTCAATGCCTGTCGCTAATCCCGGCAATGTTAGGGTTGCCATAACTTTTCCTTTTAAAATCCCTTTTTACTATACTATAGCCAAAACGTCTTTTTAGCGTATGGTTTTTTGCTTTCCTGCAGACTTTATCGAACAGTAATACTTCAAACTTAAATATAAGAAAATTTAGCTGCTGGTTCGATAAATGCCCAATGTTTTTCGGACGTTATCCGCCTGATGCTGCTGATTTTCAACAATGCTTTTTTCAGCCGCTATCATTAATTCGAGTTTTTTGTATAAGGTTAATATTTGATTTCGCTGCTTTTCAAAATTTTCTGAAGTTGATGTTTTCTGTGCGACTATTCTTTTTAATGTATCATCATTTTCTTCTGCAATTAATTCAACCTGTTTATAATTGCCCTGACGTGCGAGTTCTATCTGCATCTCCAATTGGTTTTGCAGCACATCTAAAAGTTGTTTCTGCTCGTCAGCGTCCATCGATTATATTCCTGTCTGTTTTGTTGTAAGATTACGTTCCACTTCTTCGAGGAGATTTATTGCATCCTCATTCTGGAAATCTAATTTCAGGATTTTTGTGAGGACATTCCTGGATTGCTCGAATTTACCTTCTTTAACATAAAGAGCCGCAAGTGCGAACATAACCGAGCAGTCGTCAGGATGTGTGCTCAGATACAATTCCAGATAATCAATCACCTTCGCGAAAGACCCCATCTGACAGGAAGTTTGAAACAATCCAAGCAGGGCGGTAAGATTGTCAGGATTCAACTCAAGACTTTTAAGGTACATTTCGAAAGCCTTTTCGTAATCGCCTTTTTTCTGCGCGGTCATAGCGATACCGGAATAACCTCGCCAGCATTTCGAATCCAGTCTGCATGCTACTCTAAAAGCTAACTCTGCGTTCTCAAATAATCCCTTTTGAAAATCGATTATACCAAAGCCGACATAAGGCCCGGCTTCATCAGGACTGAGTGTTGTCGCTTTTTCATAGCATTTTTGTGCCTGCTCATAATCGCCTATCGATGAATAATAATCTCCTGATTTTTGCATTTCATCGTAACTTTGTTTTGCGTTCTCCTGCTCGATAATCTTTCTTTTATCCATTTTAAATTTGGCTTTCAATGCTGTATTGTCGTGACTCATATCTTGTTTTTCGCAATTTTGCTGCGAAGCACTTCCAGTATGGGGTCAAGCAGAGGCTGATTAGGCAAAAGCTGGAGTGATTTGTTCAATACCGTCGATGCTTCTGATAAGTTACCGTTATCAATCAGTTTTTCAGCCGTTCTATTAAGCACCTCACAATTTAAAATCCCTATTCGCTCCATATCATCGAAAAGCTTCATTGCCTCATGGGCATTCTCTGTCGCAAGATATGTTTCTGAAAGATTCCAAATAATTTCCGCGGAATCAGGCTGTAATTCTTTTGCCTTTAAAAAATGTTCGATAGCTTCATCTGAACGGTTCAGACAGTACAGTATCGCGCCGGTATCATTTAGTATTTCAGGATCATTTGGTGAAACCGCAAGATGTTTTTGTATGCACTCAAGTGCCTCCTGATGTTTATTGGCTTCGGCTAAGTCCAAAGCTTCCTGGTAACTTTTCGTATTGACAGCTCGTTCATTTTCGATTTCTATTGCCATTTGATATTCCTTAAAGCTTTGAACTATTTAACGCAAATTCTATGCCAATAAACTGCATCATCGATTTTTCTGCAATTCACGATTTATCTCACTTTTTCTGTAAAGATTCTTTACAGGTTAATTCCATTATTCGATGAAATCCAGAAGAGTCATAGACATTAGTCTGCCCGCTACAGATAAGGTTAGTTGATATAGCGCTTCACGTCTGGCAAGATCAATTGCGATTTCCGCGATATCCGCTTCCTGTAATAGAGTTGCCTCATCTTCCGTATTGAACTTTATATTTTCGAGAGTATTTTTCAGGTCTTCGATAAAACCAATTTTGGAGCCTATTGAAGTCTCTTTGCTGAGCAGAAGACTGTTTACTTCATCCAGAGAATCAGAAAGTTTTTTTCGACATTCATTCAATTGGGTTGTTGTAAGGTCCTGTTCGTTTAACAGCAAATCGCGCACACTTATGAGAACATTGAATATATCGTATGTTCCCGGCACGCTGACCATTTCTGTTCCTGTGCTGCTTATATTTCTTGCATCTACGTAAAGTACTTCTCCGTTTGCGTTTTTAACAGCCACATTGCTCAAATCGGCAACAGTTCCAAGGTCAACAGTTGCGCCGCCAATCGAAAGATTATAATCTGTGCCGTCATGCGTTACTTCAAGCCATGCATTGCCTTTTATGCTTGAAGTTCCTGTCCCGCCCACCGCGCCTGTATCTCCCACAAACACAGGTGTTCCTCGATTATCTGTGCGGAATAATTCGTCACCGACATGATAAGCATTTGATGTTACTCCGGGTGCTACTTCGATATATCTCTCTTCATAGCTTCCCTGATAAGTAACGCTTGTAATATCAGAACCTGTCCGCTCAACTTCATAAGGTGAGTTAACCGTATCTGTACCGCCGAAGATATATTTGCCGCTATGTTTAGTATTTGCCAGCGATACCATCTGTTCGAGCGCATCGTTAACCTGATTAGCCAGTCTCTCACGTCCATCTTCATCGTACGTACCGCTCAAAATCTGATTCAGGCTGACCTTTATCGCTGAAATTTCATCCGACATACTTCCAATAATTGTCGTGGACATCTCAAGTATTCCGCTTGCATCAGAGATTGTACTCATATAATTGTCGAGCGATCTTTTTTGAGAGTTTAGACCCAAAATCTGATACGCTGCTGATGGGTTATCGGATGCCCGATTAATTTTTGAACCTGTGGAAGCCTGTTCCTGAAGTTTCGACATCGCCTTTGAATTAAGATATAACGAAAAGCTTGTATTGTTGTATATGCTGGTTAGAGTTCCGCCCATAATAGGATCCTAATTTTCAATCTTTATAATATTTCCATTACGCTGTCCAGCATCGTACTGATTGTGGACATATACTTCGCCATCGCCTGGAACATTTGCTGATAAATCAGAAGATTTGCGGATTCTTCGTTTATATCGACACCGCTTATTTCGCTTTGCTGATTGTTAAGATTTAAAACAAGTACTTCGATATTATCTTTACTTAACTGCTTAACAGAAAGGTCCTGGCCAATATCTGCAACTATTTGCCGATAATAATCTCCAAATGTCATTCCTTCAAGTTCGGTAAATGCTTCCTCTCTCAAATTAAACATTTTTTCCACATTGGCATTGTCATTCATATCTGCCCCAAGAGAGGTCGCCACTCTTGCGGGATTATCCATTATATCATTGCAGACGTTCATATTAATCGCGCTGTTTCCAGAGAAAAGTGTATTAATACCGGTGGCTGCAAGTAATCCTGAAGTATCGGTATTGGCGAATACATCGATACTGAACGAATCGCCGTGAACAAGATCGCCGGTACTAAGTTCTATTTTTATTCCGGTACCTTTGACCGTAATTGTGCTCGGGGCTGCATATCCCTGTCCGATGTTAATGGTATCGATTAAATTCATTGCACTGTCTCTGACAATTAAATGCAAGTCGTTATCGACGCCAATTTCACCTGTTCCGGAAACTGTGAATGTTAATTTATCGTTTGCGCTTCCTGTATAAATACCTGATATGCCTACATCCGGATCGTTTGTTCCGTTAAAATTTATATCTGCTGTTTTAGGCTCAGACAATGGAGCCGGCAGAAAATCATATTCATATCCGCTTGCCGCTGTAATTGTAAGTTGATTAGATGAGTTCACCGTGGCCGTTACATGACTTACATTATTGGTAATATAATCTGCAATTTCACTTAATGTGTCGCTTGACGCTCCCTGCATTACAGGTATCGCTGTGCGAACTACTGAACCATTACTTGTATCTATGACCCTTATATATGTATAGCCTGCTGTAATATTTTCGAAATCGGCTAATTCTTCAGTTGCGTTTGTCCATCCCGTCAATTCTGTGAATGCCCCTGCCGTACCGACACCTTGTACATGGGATTGATTTATTTTTTGTACAATCGTGGCCGCAAGCGTATCAAGGTCATTATGTATCCCGGAGAGGATTTCATTTTTTAATGACAGCAATCCTGCTAACTTCCCGCCTTGTATATCAGTTGAATAACTGCTTGACCCTTTAACAGCAATCCCTAATTCTGCTTTACTTGTAATTCCAATTTCGATGCTGCTTGCCGAAGCGCCTACTACCAGCGGTATTCCGCCTGCAGTTACATCGACTACGCCGTTTTCTCTGTTAATTGTTTGTACGCCGATCAACTCTGATAATTGTGATATAGCATGATCTCTCTGGTCTTGCATGGCATTTGCATTTCCATCGACCATTACGACTGATTCTATTTTACTATTGAATTCCGCGACTTGATTTACAAGTGTATTAATGGTCTCTGCTGTATTATCTGCCTCGAGTCTAAGCTGAGATTCAAGTGCCGTAATATATTCGCCAAGCGACCTGAACTGGCTTGCCATTATATTCGCATCACTTACAAGCTGATTCTGCATAATGGTGTCTGAAGAACCCGCCTGGATATCCTGCAAAGATGTAAAGAACTTATCTATTGCTGCGTTTAACCCGCCGTCTTCCGTGGAAAAATCTCCGAATGCGTTTTCGATTGTTCGCAGTGTATTTGTTTCCTGTGCCAACTGTCCCAATTGTGATTGCTGCCGGTATATTTCCTGTTCCAGAAGATTATCTATTACGCGTCTTATGTCTGTTACTTCTACGCCGCCGCCGATAAGAACGGAACCGTGCTGTGTAAAATACGCAGGCGAAAGTTCCACTCTTTGCCGGTGATAACCATCTGTCGCCGCGTTAGCAATATTATTGCCTATTACGTCAAATGCTTTTTGAATAGCACCAAGACCGCTTAGACCTATATTATAATCTGCCATATTTAATATCCGTTTACCATTAAAACTGCATATTCATAAAAGCCGAGTTGCTTTGGCGTTCCGTATATCCTTTTGGGCTGTAAGTAATCGTTCGTGCATGACCCATTTCGAGAATACTTTTTAAAAGCAGGCTGTTATATCTTGCGCAATCATTCAATAAAACCGCTGTACTTAAATGTTCTCTTTTGAGCTGCTCAGCTAATGCTTTCAGCTTTAATTTTTTATCTGCCGCTTCAATTTTCTGCTCACCCGACAATTCGGTCTCAAGTTTTGTTAAAGTCATTTGTTCGAATCGGCATCCCATTAACTCTGCAATTTCTCCGCGAAGCAGTTTTCTTTTTGATTCATTTTCTTTGTAGTTATTCGATTCGGATTGAATCCTTTCAAGCATTTTTTGCAGTGATGCATTATCTCGTTTTACAATATAAGTCCGCAGTTCAGTCAGTCTCGTTAGATTGTCTTCCAGGTTCCTGATATCATTTTCGAGAACAGCCATTAACTCACTGACTTTTTTTGTTATTTCTATGCTTGTCATATTTTCTTGTCTAATATTGCCGGTGCTGTATTTTTATTTCCAGAATCTTTTAAAGAATTATATATATCTTTCCACATCCCGAAACCGCCGTTCTCGCCGATATCTTTAGCAAGAAACATATAGAACATTCCATTTACCTGCTGACTGGCTCCATCTTTTTCTTCACCCCATTCGCCTATCGTATTTTTCATTTCATCGAGCAGTTTATTTACGAATATCGATTCGAAATCCTTGGCGAATTTTATTTTTGCCGCATCTGTCGCATCGTCGGTTTTCTTTACCTGCTCCGGCAATGCCGTCGGCATAACTTGCGAATTAATTATTAAATCTGAGCTGTCCATTTATAGTCCTACATTATTTCCAGTTTTGCCTGAAGAGCACCGGATTTCTTCAAAGCGTGAAATATAGCTATAAGGTCCGTAGGTGTTGCTCCTATCGCGTTTAACGTATTTGCTAATTCTGCGACCGTTACCATTCTCGGAACAGGAATCAAATATCCTTCCTGTTCGCTTACAACTATATCCGTTGCCTGAGTTACTTCAGTTGTCGCTCCTTCTGTGAAAGGCGTTGTCGGTTGAGAAACTTCGTCGCGTTCTCTTATTTTTATTGTCAAGCTGCCTTGCGATATTGCAACTGACGATATACAAACATTTTCTCCAACCACGATTGTACCGGTGCGTTCATTTACGACTACTATCGCAGGCATATCTACATTAATTTGCGGTCTGGTAATCGTATCAATGAAACCGGCTATGCCTCGTTGTGTAATTACATCTGGCACTCTAACGCTGATTGTGCCTGCATCGATTGCCGTTGCGCTGTTGGGATATATTTGATTGATGGTTTGGCTGATTGCCTCTGCTGTTGAAAAATCTATATTCCGCAGATTCAGCTTTATAAATCTCTGGTCTGCGATATATTCGACAAATGATGCGATTTCTTCTCTTTCAACAATCGCTGTCGCTAAGCCCGCCGCCTGGTGATTTTTGGTTATCGACGCTTTATTACCTGCCGCCGTCCACCCTGCGATAGAAACGCCTCCCTGTGCGATAGCATAAACATCACCGTCAAGTAAACCTCCTCCGTCAAGGCCTTTCAGCAAGGTCGGCAGCAGTCTGCCGCCCTGAAGACTTTTTGCGTCTCCCATCGACGATACTGTTACCGTTAATTCTGAACCTGCTCGTGCGAATGGTCCAAGTTCTCCGGTTACAGCTACGAGCGCGACATTACCGCCGCTGAAATCTGTCGGCGAAAAAACTTCACCGGCATCTTTCAATATGTTTGCCAGCATCTGTTGTGCCGGAAGGGTGGTGTCGCCTGTTCCCGCCAGACCAACGACAAGGCCGATTCCGGTAAGGGGGTTGCCGCGAATGCCTTGTATATCAACGATATCTTTTATCCGCTGACATTGAGCTATCTGAGTCGCTAATAATATTATGTAAATTATTCTTAATTTCATAGTATACCCATTTTAATTATTTTATTTATTAGAATGGCCAGACAATATCGAAGAAGTTACCAAGCCATCCCGGCCGGTTAAAATTCGCCGCATATCCCGAATTTTTCGTGATAATTGAAAAGTTTGCTATTTGCTCACTCTTGATTGTGTTGTCATAAGATATGTCGGTTGGTCGAATTATTCCCGTTACTTCAATAACCTGTTTATCGCCTGATATTTCTCTGCTGCGTGTGCCCATAACTACCAGATTGTTATTCGGCATTATATCAACTACCACAACCGTAATGGAGTCGATGAATTTTTTCTCATCTTTATAATCGGCTTTGCCGTCAAGTTTATTTGATGATTCAGCTTCCAAATCTATTCCTGGCATTCTCGGCAGATAGTTGCTCGTTACTTCTCCATCCGGCTTCTGTGATACGATTCCAAGTTGACCGTCAAACGAAATGCTTCGACTTGTGGTTTTGCTTAGATTTCTGTTTTGTTTGTTATCAACTTTACTTTGTTCACTGACTATAATTGTAATTACGTCGCCTATATGCCTTGCTTTATCGTCTGCGTATAGATCCTTATTGTCCGGGTCTCTCTTTGCCCAGATAGAATCAGAATACAAATTGCCTGCTGCACAAAGTAATATCAGTATTGAGGCTATTGTTTTATTTCTCATTTTTGCACCTTTAAAAAACTGGTTCAACGCTTCCATCTTCATTGACAATTGCAAGAATTACACGTTGTGAACTTAGATTCTGAACTTTGATATATTCGCCTGCTCGTCCTTCCTGCAAAGTTTTTCCCATCGCAGTAACTAAAAGTCCGAGTCTGTCAACTTTGATAAGAACATTCTGGTTGCGTTTGAGTATTATTTCAGGTTTGACCGGTTCTGCCATACCCATTGAAATTTCGGTATTCGCAGGCACAGGTCTTTTTACCGCAAGTCCGTATGGAACCGCCCAATTTGCCGGTTCAGGATTATTTGATACTGTATTTTCTACTCTGACGTTTTCAGAACTTATGATTGCTCCTGCCGGAATATCAACCGTTGTTACCGCTTTTCGGCAGTTGTATTTTAAAATAAATGCTGCTTCTCTTGAACCGGCTTCTTGCTCACCTGAAAATACAGTAACTATTACATTTGCCTGATTTTTTATATTGCTTTCAGCAAGTTTTGCCTCCAGCCTTATATCTCCGTTTGCCTCTTGGAGGATTAAATCCGCCGGCGCTCTGACAGCATTGTACTTGCATACAGATTCATGTGGAGGATTTTCTGTGAGGTATGAAATTGCAGCTTCGAGGAATTTTTCACCATTAATAATTTGATGCTGCTGAGAAACGGTTACTTCTTCAGCGCCTGTTAAGGTAACTTCAGATGCCGGAATTCCGCTGCATGCCAATCTGCTCAGCACGATTGAACGGTTGAGCGTTATCTTTTGCCCCGGCGATGAAAATTGTCCAAGTGTTACTTGTTCCGCTATGGTTGCCAGTGATTCTTTGCCGCGTATTATGGCAACCTGTCCCAGATTTGGCGATGCGCTGTTAATTGTTACCTCTCTCGGTAAATAAATCTGCAAAGCACTTTCAGCCTTGCAGTTTATTGATATAATCGCCAGAACAATTATAACTATTATATTTCTCATAATCATCTCTTTACTAAACACTTGCTATTTGTATTGAGTTGCGAAGCATATCATCGCCTGCTTTTATTGTACGCGAATTAACTTCGTATGCTCTTTGAGCCGTGATAAGGTTTACCAGTTCCGTTACCATTTGAACATTTGACTTTTCCAGAAACGATGCCTGTATAGTGCCGAAACCGTCTGCTCCCGGCGTACCTGTCGTAGCTGTTCCGCTCGCTTCGGTATCGGACAACAGGTTATCCCCATCGCTCGACAAGCCCGATGGATTCGTAAATCTCGCCAATTGAATCGTTCCTATGATAGTAGTCCCTGAATTGGTTGTTACATTGACTCCGCCGTCTGGTGCGATGGAAATATTAGTAGCTCCGGTTGGAACTGTTATTGCAGGTTCAATCAGGTATCCGGTCGTTGTTACAAGCTGACCGTCCGGCCCCAATTGCAGCGCACCGTCACGAGTATATTTGATTGTCCCATCAGGCATAGTTACCTGCAGAAAACCATCTCCCGAAATTGCAATATCGAGATTTCTGCCGGTATTGATCAGCTCGCCGTTAGTAAAAACTTTTTGCGTTGCTCCCGCCCGAACACCGCTGCCGACTTCGATTCCGCTCGGAGCTTTTATGCCCGACGATACTTCTGCGCCTGCTTCTCTCATTTTTATATAAAGCAAATCCTGGAAATCGACCTGACTTCGTTTAAAGCCCGATGTATTGATGTTGGCAAGATTGTTTGCCGTAACGTCAACCATCATCTGCTGTGCGCTCATACCTGTCGCCGCGGTTGAAAATGCTCTTAACATTGTTATACTCCTTATCTTCTGTTTAGTATTATTTTTATCCCATCGCTACATTTATAAGGCTCTTTGTGTTTTCGCTTCCAACCGATAGAAATTTCATATTTGCCTCATAAAGTCTGCTTACCATTATCATATCCACAAGCTCTTCCACCATTTGAACATTAGAGCCTTCAAGGTATCCCTGTTTTACAATCACGTTTTCAGGTTTTCCCGGCTGAACTTCTTTCGGTGCGCTGTAACAGTTTAGACCCGCTGCCGTCAGTTCATTTTCTTTGTCTTTGAAATCAACTATTTTTAATTTACCTATTATGTTTTCTCCTGCGGTGATTGATCCATCGCTTGCAACATTGATTTGGGAAACAGATATGCCTTGCGGTATTGTGATAGGCCCATTTGCGCCTGCGACCGTTCTTCCCTGGGAATCGACCAGTTGTCCGTTTTTATTCAGGTCGAATGAGCCGTTGCGCGTATAAAGAGGTCCCTCTGCTGTTTCAACTACAAAAAATCCCTTGCCGCACAAAGCCAAATCCAGTGTTCGGCCGGATTGGATGAAATTGCCGTCCGAAAAATCGAAAGCAGACTTCAATTCCGCTTCACCTGCTGAATTTTGCTGTGATTCCTGTGCTGAAAGAATTTTGGAAAATGTATTGCACTTGCGCTTATATCCGACAGTGCTGATGTTCGCAAGATTGTTAGCTATAATATCTAACTCTCGCGTCAATCCGCTTACGGCCGAACTAATTTGTGCATTCATATCCGACATTGTATTTCCTTATACCTTTACTCGTTGCGGTGTTGCTTCCGCGTTTACATTTTCATCTTTATTCAGTGAAGCTGCGTTCGTTGCTCTTATCAGGCAATCAATATCCGCATCCTTCAATCCTGTCAGTTCAACCGCTATTGTGAAGTATCCCGGTGTTTCTTCTGTACGTCTGACTTCTCCGATTTCCTGTACGACACCTATATCTTCTACAACGCTTAATTTTGTTGTCGCTATTTCCGTTACTTCTTCTGTTTCCTGATTCTTTACATAATTGCGTTCATTTTCTCGTTCCAGTTCGAACAGAATCAAAACTCGGTCACCTATATTGACTCTAATTGATGTTTCAATTTTAAGCCCGGGTCCGCCCAATTCTGTTACTGTTGCCGGCACAAATTGCAGCGGCCTCAGCGGCACATCAGGAAAATTCCCGACCGGTTTATTTCTTTCGGTTTTATTTTCAACGCTTCTCGTTAGTTTTCTTTCAAATGGGAAAAGTGCTACATACGCAGGTTTCTGTACCGCCGCACGAAGGAATCGCCTGCGATTAATGAATCTTACATTATCATTGTGGCTCAAAACCATTGTATTGCCGTCATAACTGATAACGTTCGATTCGAATTCCCAAATGGATGCGCCGAAATAATACCTTACTTTCCAGAATTCTCCGAAAATAATTGTAACCGGCTGTGATAATTGAATCGCCAGTTCAACTTCATCATTTTTTATTACTGTTGCTTTGATAGCTTCAGTATCTTTGGCGTTTTGTTTTATAACATCGACTTCTTTGCCTTCCGGAATCTGCCTGCTGCTCAGCTTGCCTGGATTTGCTGAACCTTTCGAGAATGAAGCTGCCTTTCCGAATCCGAGTTTGTCACGCAGAGACGAAAGCAGGACTTCCATTTGATAGGTTTCATTTGCACCATATTTCCCGAGATAATCTTTTTTTAGCTTTGCAGTCCCTGAATCGAAAGCTGAGACCATTGAAAAAACCGATTCCGGGTTCCTCAATCCTGCCTTTCGAACTATCTCCAGGAGCATTTGCCGCTCAACCAGGGTCAATCCTCTTTTTTGAGCGTATTCCGCAAACAGCTTGAAACTTATTTTTTTCTCTCTTCTGATTCGCCTGATGCTGATAGCCAGAAGAACGATTATCAATATAGCTATCGCGATTATTCCGGTTTGCACGAACCATCGTTCAGCCATAAAACTGCTGGTGTTAAAACTTCTTGCAGCCTGAAACTTTTGAAACGGTGTCAGTGCCAGTATGCTGATTCTTAAGGTTGTTTCGACTGCATGCATTCGAATCCCGAATTTACTAATTAATTAGAGACGTTAGTTCTCTTAATATTTCATTAGCCACACGGATTGTTCTTGCGTTTGCCTGGAATCCGTTTTGCGCCTGAATCATATTAACGAATTCTGTCGCGACATCAGCATTTGATTTTTCAAGCGAGCTGCCGTGAATGGAACCGGCACCGCCGCTCATCGCCTGTGTAGCAACTGCTTCACCTGAGTTCGCAGATGGTGCGTAATATCCGCCGCCGATACTTTCAAGACCGGATGTATTCTGGAACAATGCTATTTGAATCGTTGCGATTTCCTTCTTAATACCGTTTGAAAACGCACCAATCAATGTGCCTTCGTTATTTACTGAAACTGTTGAAAGACTGCCGGCTTCGTAACCATTCTGCTCTCTTGCAACAGCCGTTGAGTTGCCTGAAAACTGAGTCAGACCATTGAATTGACCTGCGGTTCCAAGGTCAATGGTTATAGTCTGTGGATTAAGTATATCGTGTGCGAATGTTACGGTTAATTCCGCGTTGTCCCCGATGGTTGTGTTCAAACCTGAATAAGAACCGTCACTCTCGTTAAATTCTATTCCTCTGATTCTTCTGTCATTCAAACCTGTTATATCCATTTCAGCGATATCGCCCGTAATTGATGCCAATATGAAATCCCAGGTATTACTTGTATTAGTTCGAACAAACGCTCCCGACAGAACGTGTTTGCCGCCCAATGAGTCATAAACTGTAATGTTGACAGTTTTGATTTCCTCTCCGCCAACATTAGAAACTTCAAAATATGTTGGAAGAGTCAAAGTCCCGTCACCTGCATACGACATTGCAAAATCCGTCTGGCTGTATCCGCTTGCTGCATCGGTTATTACTAATCTGCCGGATTCAAGGGTTGCTATTGCATCAGTTCCAAGTACCCCCTGAACCTGAAAGCCTTTCGTAGTTTCTGCGATTGAATTGGTTATTACTACTCCACCGTCTGTTAAAGCGCTGGAATCCATTGTTATCAATCCCGTATCACCTAAAGTATTGGCGTATGTAAATGTTATACCGTTAGCCATTGCCCCTGAAACGGTTATGTCGTCAACAGCAACAGTTGACAATGCCTCGAGAGCCGTCTTGATCTCCGCTGCGGTTGCGTCCCAATCGATTGCTGCTGTCGTTTCACCGCCGTAAGTAAGCGTGAATGTGCCGCCGTCTGGTACGTTGTTGGGAGCGGTTCCAAGTGTTACAGTTTGTACTTCGCTAACAGCCGCTGTTCCTTCGGAAGTATTCAGCCATGTCAGAACATCGCCAAGTGTTGTTGTCGAATCTACTGCCATTGTAAGATCAACCGTCGGGCTTGCTCCAAGAGCTGTACCATCGTGCTTATAACCGGAAAACGTAAGAACTCCTGCGCTTAATGCTCCGCTGAACTGGTCAAGTTCCGATATTTTTGTTGTCGCTGTGGCTACTGTTCCGTCGTTTGTAGTGAATGTTATATTGGATCTGATTTTATTTATCTCTGCTGTCGATAGTACTGCGTTTGAACTCAAATTACCTGCCAGCACAATCGATGATGTTTGTTTGGCTGCCATAGCTACATCGTATGGCACTTTAATATTACTGTTGCCCGGTATCTGGAAATTGTCTGATTCTCCCACCGAACCGATACGCTGAACGATATAGCCCGTTGTCGGATCGACAAGGTTTGAACTTGCATCGACCGCGAATGTTCCGGAACGCGTATAAACACTTTTCGAACCATCGCTAAGAACGAAGTAACCTTCGCCTTCGAGTGCCATATCGAGCGGATTGCCTGTATTAACAATATTGCCTTGCGTCATATTGGGCGATACGCCGGATATGCCGACGCCGCTTCCCATCTGCTGCGGGTTTGTACCGCCGACAGTACCGGTAGGCTGCGATGCTTTCTTTATTGTTTCACTCAGCAATTCCGAAAATGTAATTCGGCTCGCTTTAAACGCGGTAGTATTAACGTTCGCAAGGTTATTGCCTGCGACGTCAAGCATCTTTTGATGTGCCTGTAAACCTGTTACACCCGCTGATAATGCAAAACTCATTTTCTATCTCCTAAGATATAGTTTGGTTCTAATTTAGTTCTCGGTTAACATTACTGCGTCAAGTCCGAGTGTATATTCTGTTGCTTTTTCACCTTCACCGACTGTAACTCCGACCATGCTTTCGCCTGTCTTGGAATTAAAGAAGGAAGAAGTTACCTTTCCTGTCAAAGATTCGTATTCACCTTTCGATTCGTTGTAAGCCATAAACGTTACGTTTTTTTCGAGTAGCGAATTGGCATAATCACGATTAGCCGTTTGCAGCACTTTTGCAAAGCTTGTATTCATTGACTCCATTTGCTGAAGCTGTGAAAACTGAGCAAGTTGAGAAGCCATCTTGTCATTGTCCATTGGTTCGAGCGGATTTTGATTTTGAAGCTGGGTAACAAGAAGCTTCATATAATCCATTTGGATTTGGCTTGCTGAATTTATTGCTGAAGTTGCCATTATTTTTACCCTTTCAAAATACAAAATAATTCTGCAATGACAGAACCTGACACCAAACAACAAGCAATTATCGTGCCATTTGTAATTGAAGTTTTAACTTAATGGACTGTAAGTACTTTGTATTAAAGAGGTTAGTGTGTAGGTTTTTCAGGCATCATTCTGTGGGAAATGGATTCCGATGGACGATTCTTTTCCTAAAAACGGAAAATGTTGCCGATAGCGTAAAGGTTTTATGCGCACATAGCTTGATTAATGATAGGGCATACTCAGTCATTTGCCCAAAGTTTCGATTGCCTCAGAACGATAAAGTAATTTCATACCAAATTCGATTGAGTCCTATAATATTTTTTTTTATAAATTTTTTTTATATGCTTATTTTGCGTCCGATAAATATTTAACGTGCTTATAATTGACTCTGTAAAATATTAAATCAGGTTATTATTGGCCCGTCCGATAAAATTATTAAAGTTAGTCCTAAGTGTTTACCGATTAAAGACATATTGTTTATCGGAACATAAATGGATTTGTGTTTTAAAACATGGATGTGCAGCGGATGATATTGAACAATGTGGTAACTGTTGGCAGGGAGTTGCAGGTCCATCAATTGGCGCGCCAGGTTGGCAGGGAAATTTTTTCCGCAGACGATATTACGGAAGCTTTAGACATCGTTGCAAGGGAGAATCCCGATTTAATTATTTTCGATTACAGATTTTCTCCCGCTGATATTAAAAAATTTCTTAACTCTCTTGACAAAAATTCACAAATCGTCATCGCGGCAGTTGGAAATGATGGAGCACAAAAATATTCTTCCCAGCAGTTCTCCGATGCTGGTGTAAATCATTATCTGCCCGGCAGTCAGGACTATCATAAACTTATCGAGATCGTAAAAAAAATGCAGCGGCAATCCGAACCCGATGTGAATAATTTCTTTGCTGATGAAATTGCAGCTTCAGTCTGTATGGTCGGGAAAAGCGCCTCCGCTTTGCATACTCTCAAGATGATTAAGCTTGTCGCCGAAAGCCGGTGCAATCCAGTTCTGATAATTGGCGAAACCGGAACAGGCAAAGAAGTGGCCGCAAAAGCGGTTCATAATCTCCGCCATTCTGCAAGGCCTTTTGTTGCCGTTAACTGTGCCGCTTTAACTGCCAATCTGCTTGAAAGCGAGCTTTTCGGCCACGTAAAAGGTTCTTTTACAAGTGCCGACCGCGAAAAAACAGGGCTTATGGAATTGGCCGCCGATGGAACAATTTTCCTCGACGAAATTAGTGAAATGCCCCTCGATTTACAGTCCAAACTTCTTCGCGTTGTTCAGGAAAAAACTTTCCGCAAAGTCGGCGGTACAGAGGAGCTGCATTGCAAAGCCACTATAATCGCTTCCAGCAATCGCGACCTTGCCCTCGAAGTGCAGGCCAAACGTTTTCGTGCCGACCTTTACTATCGTCTGGATGTTTGCCCGATTATGATTTCCCCTCTCAGGTCTCCCGAACGAAAACAGGACATTCCGCTCTTGGCCGAATTTTTCCTCAAAACTTCAACTATATGCCCGCAAAAAGCGGGTAAAATCACTTCGATAACCAAAATTGCTCTCGAATCATTGCTGCAGTATGACTGGTCAGGCAATGTTCGCCAGCTTCGCAATATCATCGACAGGGCGGTTCTGCTCGAATCAACTGACAAAATCGGATTGAGCAGTATTGTCATAGATTCCTGGAAATTTAATCAATTCTCCGTTAATTCTGAATCGGAAAAAATAAAAGATTTCTCATTGGATAAAGCCGAGCGGCAGTTGATAGCGCGTGCCTTGCAGGAAACACATTGGCAAAAGACAAAAGCCGCAGACCTTCTCGGTATCAGCAGGGCGACTCTCTATGCGAAAGTAAAGCAGCATAGCATTGAATGCCTCGAATCAGATGCCGAAGAATCCTCATCGCTTTCAAAGGCTGAATCTGCCGCAGTTTGATAACATAATTATTTTTCATATCACCCCGCGCCTATTCAACTTGTATAAATTCCCGACACTTCGTTTTTGATAAATATTCCATAAACATCAAAACTGCGGTTTTCATTCAGAAAATCAATATTGTTCATACCAAAGTTGCTTTATTCTGATTTGGCACAATTATTGCAGTAACGCTCTTTATAGTTCTGCAATAGCGCTATGAATTAAGCAGAACATTTTGCAAAAAAGTTATACGTATGACAGATGAAAATCAAAAAAATGACTTGGGGGATTTGAGTCGCAACTGGCATGAAAGACTCATTCAGCTCCGTTTTGCCATGGCAAAAAATTACGGAGCAAACTCACTTCCGCAACCCCCGCAATCCGCCTCAGTCATGGATATTCCGCCTGATAACGAGCTTTTTACAGTTCCTGTTATCGAAGAACCTTCCGCAGAGCAGCTTTTTGCTGGAGATGAGAGTTTCTATAAAAATCTCGAAACTGCTCGCCCAAATCCCGCTGCACCAGTCAATCCTGTCAATCCCGCCATTCCTGTCAATACTGTGCCGCCTCAGGCCAATGTTATCGAACAAATGTTGATTTCTCAACATCGGCAAAGATTCTTTTCTCCTATCCAGATTGTTCTTGCCGCTGCGATTTTGCTCATTGCCGCTATGCTTCTTTATGTTTTTTTCATTCCTTCTTCTGTTTCAGTTCCGAAAAATGATGCCCAAACCGCATCAAATATTCAGCCTGCAAACCCGCAGCAATCAGCAATTGAAACCGCCTCTGTAGTTCCGCAAAAGCAAATGCAATCTCAGCCGCAGGTTGTTTTAGCCCAGCCTTTTTCTTTGAAAGTCGCACAGACCTTATATCTCAATGAAGATTATAAAGGTGCGTTAGAAGCCTATGGCAAATTGTACGATAATCTTTCGACCAGTGCCAAAGAAGATTTGATGAGAGATTATCTTCAGCTTCAGATGGCCTTGTGTATGGAAAGAGCCGCAGATTACAACCAGGCTTCTCTTGCTTTTAGAAAAGTTTTAAATAGTGGTTCTCCTGCTGTAAGGGCTGTTGCATTTTATCATTGCGGACTGCTCGAAATGCAGAAGAAACAATTCCTTAACGCCCGCACAAAAGCGTATCAGGCACTCGCCCTGATTGACGCCGTAGATTTTGACAAAGAATGGACACGTTCATTGAAACGTGATTGTTCTTTCCTTGCCGCGCAGTCTCTGACAAGAGAAGTTTTATCGCTTTGCGATGGCGATAAAGACCTGCCCGAAAATGTTTGGCCTCAGTTCGGAGCCGCCGATGATATCTTCCTTAATATAGATGAAACTCAATTAAGAGTTTTTCTCAATTCAGGCATACAGCACCTCAATGTCGCTGTCCTGACGCCCCAAATTAAAAAATTTGATAATCATAATGGAACTGATGTTTATAATATTACGTGCAGCGGTGCTTCAATTGAAGAGCTGCTTTCGAGATTTGCCGCCAATGCCGGCATGGATTCTCAATGGCATTTAGGCAATAATGATGCGGTTAGAAAACGGCTTGTCAGTCTGCACCTTCTTTCCGCGGCGGCCCATCAGTTTTCTGCCATAGCCGCAGGTTCCGCGGGTCTGGTCGCACAGATAGATAGTAATTCAGTATTGAATATTTACAATCCTGTCGGTTATTCGAACACATCGCAGTACCTTTCAATGCTCAGCGAAGAAGCCGTTACCATTTGGCAGGAATTTATGCTCAGGTTCCCCGAAGACCCGCGGCTGGCCGGTGCTCATTTCGCACTTGCTCTCCTGTACGTTCCGCAGGAACACTACACACAGGCTATTGCCGAATATAAATTGGTTGCCAATGGTTTTACCGTTTCTAAATTGGCCCCTTATGCTCTGCTTAATTCGAGCAGAATGAAAAACAAACTTCAGGATTTTGTCGGCGCTTACGAAGATTTAAAACAGCTCGTCGAGCAGTTCCCCGATTCACAAACCGCCGCCGATGCCTATCTTTCTTATGCTGAAACCGCCGGAAAGGCGAATCTGCTCGAGGAATCCATAAAGCTTTATAATAAGGTTTATACCCTTTGTTTGTCGCCGGAAACACAAATAGCCGCAGCTCTCGGCGCAGGGAAAATCTCGTACCAATTAAAGGATTACAAAACAGCCGAAAAATGGCTGATACAATATACAAACCTTGCCGCCTCAAAGCCCACACAGGATTTATATTTAAGTTATCTCTATCTCGGCAAAACCTATTTGGCAATGAACAATACTGACGCCGCCTGTAAGGCTTTTCAATATGCGCTGCTCGGCGTTCCCTTGTATTTGCCGAAAAGCGAATATATTAATATTATTCCGTCATTAGTTGAAGTTTATATCAGGCAGGAAAGTTTCGTCCAGGCTCTCGAATTATTGGAAGCCGTTAATTCTCCTGCATTGTCATTAAGAGAATCTGTTGAGGTCTTAATTCTAAAAAGTACAGTTTTGCGTGCGATGGGTTTGGTTGATAAGGCACTGATAGTTCTCGGCGACCGGGCCGAATATATGCCCGATTCGCAATTAAAAGCCCAGATTTATTATCAGGTTAGCGAGTGTTACATTGAAAAAGGTGAATTAGGTATCGCTCATAAAATGCTTTCAGATATTCTCGTTCTCACTCAGCCCGGTCCTTTTATGCACAAGGCCGCGCTCAGATTGGCCGAGGTCTGCTTGAAACTTGATAAAAGTTTTCAGACAGTATCTCTTTGCAGGCAGCTTTTGGATTTACAGCCTTCCAGCGATGTAAAACAAAAAGCGCTCGAATATCTTGCCGCCGCTTATAATCAAAATGAAAATTATGACAAAGCCGCTTTGGCTCTGCTGGGACAATGGAAATAATTAATAATAAAAAACTACGATTGTCATTGCGAGGAGTTCTAAGAACGACGAAGCAATCTCTGTCTTTGACAGCTTTTCTGCTTTGTATTTTTATTCTTTGCCTGTCAGTTTCTTTCAGTTACGCCAATGAAGCGTCCGAAGAAATGGATCCTCTTGAATTTATGGCTTCTGAAATATCCGCCATTGATGATGCAAATACCGATTGGCAGCCCGATATGCAGATTGCGGCACCTCCTGTCAATAGCTACATTCCTGAAACAATCAATAATGTACCTGTCAATCTCTTGGCAAAAATTGATAATCCGCCTGATTTGCAAACTGATTTGCAGCAGTTAATCAGCAAGATTTATTCCGTCGAGTTCAAACCGCAGGACTCGGCTCCGGAACCTGCTATTGTTATTCCTCCTGTCGAAAAAGAGGAACTCAAACCGGTCGAAGATTCCAAAAAAACTGAAATCATTTCAAATGATTTACTCGCCGCCGGTGCATCTGACGGCAAACAATTATCCGGTAATACCATTCAGCTGCTTGATGAGCTTTTACTCAACCCCGCCCAGATAGGAAATCCGCTCGAATTAGCCGATATTTTATTCCGTTGCGATAAACTCTCGCAAGCCGCAATTTGTTACCGCAGTGCTCTCGACAGGATGACTTCAAATAATAATGTCTCATACAGCATCAAAGCCTGGATTTTATTCCAGATTGGAAATTCGCTGCAAAAGAGCGACCCCGCAGCAGCGATGGAAAGCTACAAGCAATTGATTGTTGAATTTCCTGATTCGCCATGGACTGAAATAGCGAAAGTAAAAAGCAGTTTGGTTGACTGGTATGCAAAAGAAAAACCTGATTCGCTGGTAAAGGAAAAAAAGTGAATCGGCTGAAAGGATAACCAGTGCACAAAAACGTATTGATAGTTGACAGTGACAAGGAATCGACCCGCTTGATACTCGGGATTTTAGCTCTCAAGGGTATCGGTGCTACGGTTGTCAGCTATGGAAAATCAATTTTTGATTTTCTCGAAAAATCACATTACGACCTTGTATTTTGTGTCATTCGTGTAAATCAGCCGCAAAACGATTTGCGTTTGGTTCATGAAATTAAACTCAACTCCCCCGAAATGCCTGTAATTTCAATTTGTGATTTGCAGGGTCAGCAGTGCGATTCCCCTCAGCAGTTGCTGAACATCGCCGTTAGTGCCGTCAATCTCGGCTGCACTGATTGTTTGATTAAGCCTCTCGACAGTAAAAAAATTGAAAACCTGTTCGATACTTTACTGCCTAATCATCCGGTTGTCTCCGCAGATTATCAGGACGAATTTAATAACCTCATTACGATTGTAGGTAAAAGTTCGAAATTATTGCATACGATTAATTTAGCAAAAAAAATCGCCAACACTTCCGCCCCCGTTTTAATTGGCGGCGAAAGCGGCACCGGCAAGGAATTAATCTCGTTTCTCATCCATCGATGCAGCAAAAGAGTCCAGGGTCCGTACATCAGAGTCAATTGTGCGGCACTAACAGATTCTCTGCTTGAAAGCGAACTTTTCGGCCACGAAAAAGGAGCTTTCACCGGTGCTTATGCCCAGCGTAAAGGCCGTTTCGAAATGGCACATCGCGGAACCTTGCTTCTCGACGAAATTACTGAAACACCCTTAAAATTCCAGGCAAAACTCCTCCGTGTCCTCGAGCAGCAGGATTTCGAACGTGTCGGCGGAAACGACAGCGTCAAAGTCGATGTCCGAATAATCAGCACTTCCAACAAAGATTTGCAGACAGAAATCGCCGAAGGCAGATTCCGTCAGGACCTTTACTATCGTCTGTGCGGCCTGCGTCTGGTTATTCCTCCTCTGCGTCAGCGGCAGGATGATTTGGCCGACCTCGTTTGGCATTTTGTAAATCTTTATTCGCGTCAGGCCCAGCGTTCAATCACTCAGCTTGACCCCGCTATGATGAATATTTTCGCACGTTATAATTGGCCCGGCAATATTCGCCAGCTCCGAAATGTTGTTATGACTTCATTGATTCTCGGCGCAGGTCCTAAATTATCTTTAGCCGATGTCTCATGGCTCTTCGATGAATTGCAGCCTTTAAAACAGGAAAATACTTCCGGCGAAACTCCTGCACCGGCGCGTTCCGAGTTGACCGGAATGCCTCTCGAAAAAGTTGAACGTCAGGTAATCCTCGAAACTCTCGACAACACCGGCGGCAACCAGACAAAAGCCGCAAAAATTTTAGGCATCAGCGACAGAACTTTACGAAGCAAAATCAGGCGTTACTCAAAAACAGACCAGTTGCAGTTGGCGTCATAATATAAAATTATTAAGGTAATAAAATGGCAAAAGAAGAAAAAAAAGCGGAAGATAAAAAACCTGATGATAAGAAGAAGGAAACCGCAAAAACTGAAAAAGGCGAAAAAACTCCTGCCGGCAAAATCGGACTTATGACTTGGCTGATAGTGGCTGTTGTCGTAATTGTCTTTGCTGGTTCAGGTTTTGTGATTGGCCGTTTGTTAGCCAACCCGCAGCCGCAGGAAAAAGCCGAGGAAACCGCTGAAACTGCCAAAGTAGAAGATAAAAAATCTGCCGATGCCGTTTCTTCCCCGAATGATACCTGGTATTTCAATGATCTTGAGTCCGTCGTCGTTAATCCCGACGAACCCGGCGCAACGCGTTATGTCCGCGTTGGGCTTATTTTGGAGATGGGTTCTGAAATTACACAGGACAAAGCTTCGGGTCTTATTACTGCCAAAAAACCGCTTCTGATTAATTGGCTAAATCTTTATTTCAAAAGCATGACGCTTGGTGAAATGCAGAATGATAGAGATATGAAACGTATTTTGACGCAGATATGCGATGCCTTCAATGAAATTCTTTTCCCTGGTCAAAAACCGCATATCAAAAAGATTCTTATCAGGGAATTTAATATACAATGATTTCAGAGGTAAACAACTTGACTAAAGAAAAAATCCAGCAGCTTCTCGCATCTGTCGGCGTCCAGTCGCATAAAGATGCTGATAAAAATATCGAGACATCCGATTATAATTGGCATCTGTCACACTATTTTAATCGTTCTGAGTTGAAAAAAATTGATATTTTTGCTCAGGCTGTCGCGCATAAAATCGCTGCAAATTTCAGCAGTCTTTATCAAAACAAATTCGATGTTGAGGTCAATTCCATAACACAGCATTTTGCCTCTGAGTTTATGACTTCAGATATTAAGGAAAATTATTTTCTCGCTTTCGGCAGTGCAGACCAGGTTTTCGGATTAATTGACATTCCTAACCAGCCTGCTATTCTCTGGTCAACTCAACTGCTTGGCGATACCAAAGCCGACAGCAATACCCCGAGAAAATTATCTCAATTAGAGGAATCTCTTTTATTCGATATCGCCTCTTCAATCATAAATGCCTATTCGGTTTCTTCACCCGATGAATTGACTCCGACTGGAGAAATTGCCTGCGGCCGTATGCCCGTGGAAATCGACATGATGCGGGAAGTTTGCAAAATCGCATTCACATTTAAGCAGGCAAACAGTGACCAGGTTTCACAGGCTTGTTTATGGGTTTTCAGCGATGTTATTCAGTCTGTTGCGGGGAAAGCTGCTAAAGCTGAAAACATTCCGCAGCAGAACATCTCAAAAGCCATGCTGAATCATTTTATGGCTATGCCGCTTGATGTTACTGTTAGTTTATCGAATGTCAGATTTAATTTCCAGCAGGTTATGGATATCCAGCCCGGCGACATAATTGTTTTAGACAAGAACGTTAATGAATCCGCCGATTTGATTATCGATAATAATGTTTTACTTCGTGGAAAACCTGCGAAATCAAATGGAAAATATTCGGTGGTAGTTACCGAATTATGCAATAGAAAATAATAATTTATAAAATTTAAAGGAAATAAAAATGGCGGAAACAGCAGTTGAAGAGCAGGTACAGCAGCAAACAGAACCTGCCCAGGATGATTCTAAAGCACAGGTTAAATCGGTCGAATTCCCGCAGGCACCGGATGATTCATCCGCAGGTCCCGGTTCGAGCCTTGATATTCTGCTCGATATGGAAGTGCCGGTTTCTGTTGTCATCGGAAAAATGAATATCCCCGTGCAAAGATTCCTCCAGCTCGGCCCAGGCTCGGTATTGAAATTGGAAAAACCGATTGAATCGCCGGCCGATTTATATCTCAAGGACACGAAATTTGCCGTTGGCAGCATCGTCGTTGTCGATGAGAGGTTCGCTGTAAGGATTAAGGAAATTCTTGGCTCTGCCGCCGCTGCTTCCGCTCCGCAGGCAAACAAAAAATAATTTAAGCTGAGGCTTTGGAGAAAAAATCGTAATGGCTGCATCTGATAAAACCGTCTTATCGAACAACCCGAGCTCTCGCAGCAATATTATTTTAGCTGTCGGTCTGGTTACTATCCTCGCGACTTTGCTGATACGTATGCCGGAGCCTTTATTGGATATGCTCCTTGCGTGCAGTATATCACTTTCAATCGCTGTTTTAATTATTACAATGTTTTCAAAGGAAGCTCTCGATTTATCAACTTTCCCGTCTCTGCTTCTTTTTGTTACTTTGTTCAGACTTTCCCTAAATGTCTCCTCAACAAGATTAATTTTAACACAAGGCAGTGCAGGCAGAATAATACAAACATTTGGCGACTTTGTCGCAGGCGGAAGTTTCGTTGTCGGTTTGGTTATTTTCCTCATTTTGTTTATTATACAATTCGTCGTGGTTACAAAAGGTGCTGAACGTATCAGCGAAGTTTCCGCAAGATTCACTCTCGATGCTATGCCCGGCAAGCAAATGGCCATCGATGCCGACCTTAACGCAGGTGCTATTACTGAAGCACAGGCAAATGAACGAAGAGCAAAAATTGTCAAGGAAAGTGAATTCTATGGTGCAATGGATGGTGCCAGTAAATTCATTCGAGGCGATGCTATTGCAGGCATTATTATCACCGCTATAAATATCATCGGCGGTATCGCAATAGGATATTCCGATGGCATGCCGATTGGCACAGCCCTCAAAACATATTCCGTTCTGTCAATCGGTGATGGTCTGGTAAGTCAGATTCCATCGATGATTATTTCTATCAGTTCCGGTTTCTTGGTTACCAAAATTTCTTCGAGCAACAGCGTCGGCCAGGATTTGTCAAAACAGCTTTTCAAAACCTCACAGCCTTTAACAATTTCTTCCTTCATCATTGCGGCCCTGGCACTTGTTCCGGGTCTGCCAGCTTTGCCTTTCCTGATTTTAGCCGCAGCCACTGCTTTTACAGGCAGAATGATTGCCAAATCTGAAAAAACCGATGATACAAAGAAATCCGATACCCAGATTCAAAAAACCGGCTCAGCAAAACAGCAGCAGCCGATTGAAGAAATGCTCGATGTTGACAGAATTTCTGTTCAGGTCGGTGTACGCCTTATCGGACTGGTTGATCCCCGCAAAGACAGTACAATTTTTGACCGCATCGGCGCTCTGAGAAGAAAATTCGCTCAGCAGCTTGGAATCGTTATGCCGCTGGTTCGTTTAAGAGACAACATCAACATCGAATCGAATGAGTACGAAATCAGGCTCTTCGACCATACAGTCGCAAAAGGCCGTTTGGAACCAAATATGTTCCTCGCTATGGATTCAGGTGCTTCCCAGGTGAAGATTGATGGAATTAAAACTGCCGAACCGGTCTATGGCCTTCCCGCTTTATGGATTACCGAAGCGAATAAGGAAAAAGCGGAGATTAATGGTTTTACCGTTATAGACCCCGAATCCGTATTTATCACCCATCTTTCCGAAACTCTTAAAAAGCACGCTGATGAATTATTGACGCGTGAAGATGTTCAGCAGCTTGTCAATCGTCTTCGCAAAACTCAGCCTTCGCTTGTCGGTGATATAATAGGGGAGCTTGTGCCGATTGGTACGTTGCAAAGGGTGCTCAAAAATCTTTTGAAAAATTCAATTCCAATTCGCGAACTGCCTTCCATAATTGAAGCCCTCGGCGAATGTGCCAACAAAACTAAAAATCCTGACATTCTTACCGAAGTTGTTCGCAAGCATTTATCCAGGACTATTACTGAGCAATATAAAGACAAGCAGGGCAAGATAATAGCCATAACTCTTGACCCCGCTCTCGAACATCAAATGGCACAGAACCTGCGGCAGGAATCTGATTCGCTGAACCTCGCTTTGCCGAGTGAAACCACAATGGCTCTCTGCAACGCCGCCGCAAAAGCATGGAAATCCGCTATGGATAAAGGTGCTGAAAAATCTATTCTGCTCTGCGATTCCAAATTACGTATGCCTTTATCTTCGCTGCTTGCGCGTTCACTGCCCCAGTTGCCGGTAATTGCATATAACGAAATTGTACTTGGAACTGATATCGAACCTTTGGATACCATCTCGCTGCAGCAGGGCGTTAAAATACCTCAAAAGCAGGAACTTGTCGGAGCCTCAGCTTGATTATGAAAACAAAACCTCTGAATTTGTTATTGCCGCAGCATCTTGACTTGTTTAGCCGTCGCCGGTACGGCGATGAATCATTGCGAGCGAAGCGAAGCAATCTCTTATTTAGCTATGTCAATTATTCTGCATCTTTGAAAGGATTTAGTTTATGATATTTAATGCACGCTCAATTTCGATGACTATTGCGGTTGTAAGTTTTTTCTGTTTCGCTGTTATTGGATGGTCAAATGGGCTTTCGCAATTAACTTGTGCTAAAAGGGCTTCTATCGCGGCATTTGTTATATATATTTGTACGTCTTTTGCTGTTAAAGCTGTAAATGTTATTTTAACCAATGCGATAGCGGATAAACAGGCTCAGCAGCCAAAGGAAGAGGTAAATGGCAGCAGTAACTAAAAAATCTACTCAGGAACTGCCTTTCCCTAATGCAGAGGAATGTCTAAAAAACCGCGCGCGGGATGCCTACAATGGCAGCAGGGACAATACTGCCAGAAGCGAGATGATTTTACAGTTTATCCCTATGGTACACAAGATTGTTCAGCGTGCCGTTACTTATATCAAGCCGCCTTTGTCTTATGAAGATCTTGTTTCCGCCGGCACTGTCGGTTTAATTAAAGCCGCACGGGATTATAATCCTTCCTTCCAGGCCGAATTTAAAACTTACGCTTATATTCGGGTAAAAGGTGCTGTGCTTGATGAGTTAAGAAACTTTTCACTCCTCCCCGCGAATGTCGATAAACAGATTAAAGATGCTTCAAAGACAAGTATTGAAATTACTAATCAGACCGGCAAAGCGCCAACCGATGAGGAGCTTGCAGATAAATTACAGATTACTGTCGATAAACTTTATCAGACTTTTGAAAATGCGCGTACCAAAAACTTTGTATCCATTGACAGTACGTCGGACAATTCACTTTCCATTGGTTCTACTCTCATTGCTTCCGATACTCCTTCACCCGATAAGCAGCTCGAACAAAGTGAGCTTATTGAAAAATTAACCGAAGCTATCCTGCAATTGAGCGAAAGACAACGACAGATTATCATCCTCTATTATCATAAAGAATTGACTATGAAACAGATAGCTGAGGTTTTTAAAATTACCGAACCCAGAGTTAGTCAGTTGCACTCAAGTGCATTATTTAACCTGTCTGTTAAAATGAGGAAACTCAAAGATGGATGATCGATTAATAAAACCCGTTGAAGGCAATCAAAACATTATTGGTATTACTTCTGCCAAGGACTTGAAGGAAAAAAAGAAACGTCAGGATTTCAGTGGAAAGCAGAATCAGGAAAATCAAATCATTCAGGATGAAATCATTGAATCGGATGGTGAAAAAATCAAAGTTGATGTTCCTGTTGTTGAAAAAAATAAGAACTCAATCGATTTTTGCGCATAAGCTGCTTTTCTGCTGAATGAACGTACCAGGTAAACTTAGGATAAACTAATGGAAAAATCAACCGCACGTATTTTAAAGAGCAGCGATGTAAGGCTGGATGGAACTTTTCATCTCGAAAACAATCTCCAGCAGCAGCAGCCGCAAAAACCAAAAAATTCTGCCTCTGTTCCGATTCAGGCCCGAATTGTCGAATCTCAGCCCCAGTTCGCTGTTATAGAAGTAATATGCAGTTGCGGAACTAAAACGCATATCAGATGTGAATACAAAGCACCGGCCGCAAGCCAGTGATTAATCAGGCCAGTGATTAATATGGAGAAAATAAAAATGAAAACTGAAAAAATTATATCAGCCTTTAATGTCATTGCGAGGAGTCCTGTTGAGCGAAAGCGAATCAGGACAGAGCCTGCCCCCGCGCAGGCGGGGGAAGCAATCTCAAAGTTTAGAGTTAGGCATAACTTTATATATTCATTTGTTATTATATCTTTGACAATGTTTTTATTCACGGGATGTATGCCGAACAAATCATCTGCTGATAATGACATCAGTCCAGCCCCGGCGGCTAATCAGGATATGTCCAAAAGATTCCAGAACGCTGAAACTGGTGATGCCACAGCCGTTGACTCTGCGATTAAGCTTGCGCAGGATCATGCGATACTTTCCGAAAAAATGACACAGACACACCAGCAAAATCAGGAATTAATCGCCGAGAACAATAAACTCAAAGAACGTATCGCCGCTCTTGAACCCGAATTAGCTCAGACAAAGAAGGAACTGGAAGAGGCAAATACTTTGCTGATTGATATGCGTATAGAAATTAATAATTGGAAAACGGATGTGCTCGGCTTCCGCGACGAACTTCGTCAGGCCGACAAAGCACAGCTCGAAACACTGCTGAAAATTCTCCAGGTCCTTGGCGGAGAAGTCAATTCCCCGCCGTCTAAGGTTTTGGATGCTAATAAACCCTGATTATGATGGTGAATAAAATGAAAATTTTTAAATATAGTCTCGTATTGTTGCTTCTGCTTCTCTCTGGCTGCACTGGCAGCAAATCGAAAAAATCCGGCCCCGCCTATTTCTATTTGAACCAGAACAGAAATTTATCGTCGGTTGGAAGAACCATTTTAGTTGAATTAAGCAACGACTCGGCTTATCCCAAAGTTTCATCTGATGTAACCGATGCTCTTTATGAAGCGATACAGAAAAAACAGTTATTCGGCATAAATGTCGTCCGCAAAAATGACCCCGCCTGGCGAAATCTCCAGCTTGATAATTTCACAGGCTATTCACTCGACCAGTTATCGGCCATTCACAAAACTTTGAAGGCCGAAGCCGTGCTGCGGGGAACTATCACAAGATACGAACCTTATCCTCATTTGATTTTAGGACTCCGTCTCGAACTTCTCGATTTAAAGGATGGCCAATTATTATGGGCCTTGGAACAAATATGGGACGCTGATGATAAAAATACGCAGGACCGTGTTAAGGATTTTTATGATAAAACTATTATTCCTTTCGGTGACGGTCTCGAAAAAGGTCTTGGCGTTGTAAGCTCCCTGAAATTTTTTAAATTCATCGCTTATGAAACTGCTGAAACATTACAACATAAATAGCATTTTTTTTATTTCGCGTCATTATCGGCCCGAAAAAAAATAAACTTTAAAAAATTATGATTTTTTAATAAAATACCGTAAAGTTTTTTTGAAAATCTGCGAGAATAAAGCGGTTATAAATGCAAAAGGTATTTTTAAAATGATAGACAAAGTGAATAACAAACAGGTATCCGATATTCTTAAGGATGTTGCAAAACAATCGCAGCCGCTTAACCGTTCTGTAACCGATCGCGCAGACGCTTCTTTACAGATTAGCAGCGAATCGCTGATTGACCAGGTAAAACAAATCCCTTCAGAAAACACCAGCGCAGTGGAAGAAGCCCGCCGTCTCATAGCTGCCGGCAAACTTGATACTCCAGAGAACATTAAAGCCGCAGCGCAGGCGATTTTGAAATTTGGTGTTTAGTTAGGATTTGCCTTAAGGAAGATTAAGCAAGATAATCGAGGATTTGGCCGCTCGGCATTGAGTTAAGAATTCCCTTTTCCAATTCGAATCCTTTTATATTCTTTATCGTTCCCTTTACTTGTTCGAACCAGAATTTCGCCGTATTTAACTCATCGCTTTCATACAGGCAATCATTCATTCGCTCAATCGGCTGTAACGCTGTACCGGTTACTCCGAAATGAACTGATTTGATTACCCTGCATGAAATTTTCTTTGTCAATTACTGCCCCCAATTATTACATTGCCCATCTTAACATATATATCAGCAAAAGTCAAGTTTTTCATCCATTTGGAGTAGAAATAGCGAATCTGATTTAATATGGGTAAAGTTCGTCTAAGGAGAGCTTGTGGATTTTTCGTGTGATTACCGGATTATTATTGGCCGCTGCCTATGGCAATCAACTATCGTTTCTTTTCTTTTCAAGCAGACTTTTTAAATGTTTATTTTCTCTGCGTGTTGCTTCAAGGTCGAAAAGTTGATATTTGATGCATATTCTAAGATAATCCAGCGATTCCTGTAAACTGTCAACGCTTTTGCGTAATTTTTTGCAGTTATCGGTCGCTTGTTTTGCCAGACTTGCAAGTTTTTGTTGTTGAGGTCCCCCGGCAGAATCAAATTCTTTTAGCAGTTCGTTCAGTTTGTCTTCGATTTTTGGTTCTTCCATTTCCGTGCATCCTTCGTTTTCAGCCCAATTTCGATAGATCTATATTAGCAAATTACTTAGTCGAAATCAAGCAAATTTGAATTACTACGCCTTTTGAACAGCTTTAAAGCATTTATAGCCGTTTTGGGTCTTTAAAAAAACCTCAATTTTGCTTAAAAAAACACGATTTTTATTGTAGTCTTGATTTGTCTCTGTAGAATTGTTTTTTTAACTTAAAGGGATTTTTTTTCCTATGCAGATTATTGCAAAATGCCCCGATTGTTCCAACACCTGGCTTCTCGACGCATCCGCCGCCGATAGAAGAATTACCTGCCAAACCTGCGGCAGACTATTCAAAGTGCCAAAACTCGACGAAATTCAAAAAGCCGTTAAGCTGATAAAGAAGTCAAAGGGTATGATTTACGTGGACGAGAACGGCCAAACCTACGCATAGGCTGCCGCTAATTCCAGCCGTGGTTTTGCTGTGGCAGATTCTTTCTGTTTCAAAATCTCCGCAAAAAGTCTGACCATTTCCATTGCAGACCATTTTCGCTCTGCCCGCCAAAGATTATCCTGCACCCATGCCTGAGAAAACGGAAGCATTATCGCCTCAACTTCTGTTCCTTCAAGCTCGCTGGCCAGTTCTCCAAGCGCCTCAAGAACACTTACCTTAATCGGCACTACATTGGGCCTGCACAGATGGTCTTGCTTACAGGAATCAGATGAGCCGGTTACGATATGCTCTCGGCAGGCTATCGGTCTTTGTTCATACAGCATACACAGTCCGCCCGACAGTAAAGGGCATACCTGTTTAAGTTCGCCGTACCATTTATTTACTTGACCGACGCTGCGTTTACCGAGCTTCGCAAAATCTTTCAGATATTCGCTGTACTCTGTTTTTTCAAGGATTCTCACTGCCGATTTAATGCACCTGCGTAAAAGCCGGTTGCTTGTTTTGTTCGACTTCGCCATAAATTCTTCTCTCATCCGAAAAACTTCCGGCACAGACATCGGAATCAGAGAACTGCAGCAGCTGCAGCATCCTTTTCGGCAGGGCACATTTATACCTTTCTCCTTAATTCCCTGCAAAATCGCATTTGCCATCTTGCTCGATATTTTTCGTGCAATAGGCACAATATCCGAAAGTGTCGCTTCTTCGCTTATTACATTGATACTAAAATCCAGAACTCTGCCGGAAATTTCAAGCTCAAATTGGAAAAGCTCCCCCTTATATGGTTCCTGATGAAATGCATTAAATAATTTGATAACCTGCCTTGATCTCATTATCTCTCTTTCAGCCTATGGTTTTAACTGATCAGGATTTGAGTTGCCGTTTGCGTCGCTTTTAATTTCATTTTGCATTGCAGGCTTTGGAATGCCCAACGCTCTTTCAATTCTTGCAATCCTGACTGTTAAATCCGCCAGCTTGCTTTCAATTGATGAAAGTTTATTGCTCGATTGCTGAACATCGGCACCGATACTCTCGAAATTTCTTTCAGTCATATACATTAGCCGGTCAACAATTCGTTCGTATGCGCTTATTATTCGCCCAAAGTCGTTTTGATATTCGGGCAGGGTAATATCATTCGTCATTTCCAATCTGGTGTCTTGGCCCCAACTCGAATTGTATACCGCAATGACTAAAAGACCAACCGTCAGAATTATCCCGACAGCTATTATTTTTTTGTTCCTGACCATTAATTCTCCAGGATACTAACTAATTTTAACCTGAATCTTATCCAAATTATTTATCGTCATTTTTCAGCCTCAAATAAGCTAAGAAAACCTGTCTTTTCGGGTTTTCTTCCTGTCTGCATTGTATGTTCTTATATAAGAGGAGGTTATAGTCCTAAAAAAATCGAAAATTTTTTAAAAAAACACGATATTATCGCCCTTTGCGAGTTGACATACCCTTTTTTATATATACTTTACGGTTGAAACAAGGACCTAAAAGGATGCCTTGGGTTCGGAACTCTTTCATTGCTTTTTTTTAGAAATTCGATACTTTACCGTAATGACCCCGGAAATTCTTATTTTAGGTTTAGCTTGGTATCTCGTTTTCGTTGTTTCATTGACATTCCACGAAGCCGCCCACGCCTTCATCGCCCATCGCCTCGGCGACAGCACCGCCTACAATTCAGGCCAGGTCTCACTCGACCCGACTCCGCATATCCGCCGTGAACCCATCGGCATGGTTGTGCTTCCGATTATTTCATTCCTCGCCAATGGCTGGATGATTGGCTGGGCAAGCACCCCATACGACCCTAATTGGGCAAGGCGCTATCCCAAACGTGAAATATTAATGGCAGTTGCAGGACCGGCAGCAAATCTGATTTTGGTCATAATTGCCGCGCTGCTTATCCGCCTCGGTATGTTATTTGATATTTTCTATCCTCCCGAAACAATTACCTTTTCACACGTTGTTGATGTCATCCGCGAAGGAAGGGCACTTGCCGGCATTGGCGTAATCGTCAGCATTCTTTTTACATTGAACCTTGTACTTTTCGTTTTCAATTTGCTTCCAATTCCTCCTCTCGACGGCAGTGCATTGGTCCCGCTTTTTCTAAGTGAGCAAAATGCGAATTTATATAAGCAGTTAATAACCCGTCCTGCATTTTCGATTATCGGTTTGATAATCGCCTGGCAGTTATTCGGTTTTCTTTTTGCCCCCATCCACACTCTCGCTCTGAATCTGCTATTCCCCGGTTGGCATTACTCGTAAGTAATCTCATCTCCCGATTATCGGAGGTTTTATCAATAACAAAAAAAAATCCCAGGCGGGTTTAAAACTCACCTGGGATTTGAAGGGGAATAAAATGTTTCATTATTACAATTTTATATATTTTTAACTGGCATCAAGTATCACTTGTAGCTTGTCAATGTCGATGTCTTCCAATATTTCAATGAGTGATTTCATCTGACCATGCAGGTTGTCTATTTTTATGAATCGATTAACCATGCTTCCATTGACCATTTGTTTCGGGGTGGAAAATTCTGTAAAAAGAAGATTATCTGTATTTGTCCGGATTTCTTCGCAATCCGAGTTAAGGTATACGTAGATATCTTTTTCGTTCATACTAAATGTCAGGAATGGAAGTGTTCTAATATTGTATCCGAGGCGATTAATATCACTGCATACATTTTGGTTTTCGGCTGTTTTTATATATTGTTCATAAGATATTTTCAATTCGCTTCCTTTTTTTGCTAACAGTATTAATTCTCCCTGAGATCCGCTGGTCCATGCCGTAATATGCTCAAATACAGACTTCAATGTGTGAATTATAATTTTAACGTCCGCTTCTGACATCTGATAGGCTGGAACCCATTGTGCGAATATACCTTCACTAGACAAATGCTCATCGACTAATTTATACCATTCGTATGAAAATAGGTTGGATTGTCCGCTTATCCATGGATTACTTGGTTGCGAAATTATTACATCATAATTTTTATCATATGTCATCAGTGCGTTGCGTGCATCACGCGGTATAATTCTGAGTCTCTTATCCTCAAGAGCGTTATGATTATATTCTGAAAAATACTTTGAAGCTTCAACGACGCTGTTGGAATATTCAGCGCAATCAACTGTCCGTACATTATGAGTGAGAATCGAACCAACTGTTACTCCGCTTCCCAAACCCACTACGAACACTCTGTCCGGCTCCTTATGATAAAGAAGGGGTAATTGTCCAAGTAAAACCTGTGTTTTCATATCATGATCATAATTCGAACTTGCATCGGTTTTACCGTCAACTGTTAAAAAGCGTATGCCGTCATTTCTTTCCATAACTGAAACAGTATCGGTTTGTCCGGTCTTGTAGTAAAGTGTCGTATACTGTTGCATCGCCAAATCCCACAACTTCCATGAATTGAGCTGTTTTAATTCATCATATTGAGCGTCGCCGTCTTTGACTCGATTCGATAGATCACGATATCGCGAGGCATAAACATATACTCCGCTGCTCATGATTTTTGGCGACCACGGCTTAAGCATGAATGTGAAAACTGATAAAACAATAATCGCACAAAATGCAAAACTGATACGATGCCTTAAAGTTGCTGATGGATATAGGAGGCACATTATTATGCCTGCAAGCAGGTTTACGAACGAGCCGATGATTATTGCTTTTTGCATCCCGAATGATGGAATCAGTACTAGTCCCGCAAGACTGGCGCCGATTACACCGCCAAATGTATTATAACCATAGGCTTTGCCGATTCTTTTTCCCAGAACATCCGTTTTGTTTACAAGTATTGCGCTTACCACAGGAAATATGCATCCCATCGCTATTGTGGGAACAATCATAATAATTGCTGCCAAAAAAAATCTAATAAATTGGAGACTGAGCCAGTTCTGCAAAAATCTTTCCGGTATTGTAAGATACAAGAACGGAAGCTTTCCAAAAAATGGAATCGAGATTATCACTGAAAACGCTATAATTATTTCAAGCCAGATAAATAGTTTGATGTCAGAAGTGAATTTGCGTATTTGCCCGTAGAGCATACTCCCAAATGCAAGCCCCAGCAAAAAAGTTGCAAGCATTGTAGTAAATGCGTAAGTCGTTGTGCCCAGTATCATAACTAATGTTCGAGTCCAGGCTACTTCATAAACCATTGCCGAAGCCCCTGAAATGGTAAAGGCGCATATAACAGCAATCTGTATGTTTGTAAATTTTTCCTCTTTACCATCGCTGATTACTGCGGGTACGCACATGTCTTTTGTTTTTCTGCTATAAAGATGTTTATGCAGCATAAAAAACAATGCTGCTACTGAAAAATTGATCGACACTGCCAATAGATTGGTAAATTTATTCCCAATCATCGGAAGTAAAATATAACCTGCAAGCAAAGTTCCAAAAACTGCTCCAAACGTATTTACGGCATAAAGCCGTGATATTGTTATTGAAACTCGTGACTGGGAATGTATCAGGTATTTGGCTATTATCGGCAGTGTTGCTCCCATAAGTGTCGTAGGAAAAACAAAAATTAAAAAGGAAAGTATAATTCTTAAAATATTAGATACATCAAAATCGTTGGCATATCTCAGGTGGAATGAAACATATAGATATTTGTTCAGTTGAAGTATTAAAGGCAATATCAGAGCATAAAATCCGATCCCGAGTTCGAGGAGTATATACCACTTGGCAAGTTTTTTATTATCAAGCCTGTCTGCAAATCTTCCAAGAAATAATGAACCCAGCCCCAATCCGGACATAAATGAAGCCAGTATAATTGTAACCGCATAGGTCGAAGCTCCGAGAATAAGAGTCAGTTGTCGGACCCACACAACTTCATAGATAAGGCCTGAAACGCCTGAAAGGGCAAAAAGAATTGTAAAACAAAAGTTTAATGAATTCTTTGATATATGTTCATAATTAACGAGTTTCTTCAATTTGATTCCTTTCAAAGTGTTTTGAAGTATTCAAAATATAATTACCTTATTAAAGGTATCGGCAATAGCACTGTTTATCGTTAATTAAACAATGTTTTACAAGTTATGAAAAATATTTAAATTTAAAATATTCCAGGCGAGTACTTTTGCCCGCCTGGAATATAAAGGGGAATAAAATGTCTAACTATTAAATTCTTTCAATTCACCATTTTTGCTGTCGTCCATAGGAATAGCAGATTTTGCGCTTTTGGCCTTTACAGGCTTGGAAATTTTGGTTTCCGTCTTTTTGCC
>Ga0209417_1000639_pt1 | contig 78261 bp, 58 predicted proteins | sample RifGroF2_FD_184002 | JGI IMG/M metagenome (GOLD analysis project Ga0209417, IMG submission 184002) | Groundwater microbial communities from Rifle, Colorado, USA - Groundwater F2 (SPAdes) (version 2) | ecosystem: Environmental > Aquatic > Deep subsurface > Groundwater | place: Rifle, Colorado... | reverse complement strand
CTCTTTTTCAGCCTCATTCAATACTTCCAGTGCTGCCTCCTTGTTATGATCGGGGTCATACCAATACATAACCCCTGCTTGAAAACATCTGGTTGTAGCCTTAAAAATTCCTCCCAAATCTTTTGATGCAGAATCACATATCTCCAAAAAACGCTGATAATTAAAGGGAAGCAGACGATGTCCTGTGTAACGTGGAATAAAATCATTGTGAAATTTTACAACCAATCGGTGCCAGGAACCCTCAGGGGTATTGGCCATCTGCTCTTTCAAACAATTGTCGGCTGCAATCGAATCATTCATAAGCAGTAAAGTTTCGTATTTCTCCATCAGAAGATTGTAACCATTTGCGTTATATTTAACATCATCAGACACATAGGGAAGAATACTGTCGATAAGATGTAATCTGCCGGGAAGGTCAAGATCTTGTTTTTGAGTCCTCAATAGTTTGTCAAATTCGATCATTCGTTTTCTCTCGATGTTTTTTGAATCTTCCTGAAGTTCCTGTTTTACCTCCTCGGTGACCGTCCCGCTTTTAAGAACCGATTCCAGTTCCTGTTCACTATGGCCGTATGAAGCGATTCGACCTTCCTGGTTAACGATAAATGTGGTAGGATAAGCACTCACACCCCACTCGGTGTTAGTTGTATTATCGGCCATATCCATCGCTACGGTATAATTTAAACCCACTTTTTCCACAAATTTCTCAAGAAATTCAGACTTGGAATTTCCGGTAACATACACTGCTATTACCTCTACCTTACCGCGAAATTTGTCCGCAATATTCTTTAAATCAGGAATTATTTTAATACAGCCCGGACAACCGATCTCTGATATATCTACCAAATAGATTTTGCCTTTTTCAAAGGCCGGGACAGGAGTGCCCTTAACCCATTTCTGGATATGCACCAGATTTGGGGCTTTGTCGCCTACTTTTAAGGTGATCGTATTGCTTTGGGCTGCTGTAGCTAGGTATAGGATACACAGCACGAGGGCTGTCATGATTTTTTGATATAACTGTTGCATTGTTTTGTGAGTAGTCGTTTAGAAAAATTGAGTTTATCTGAAAAAAGATGAAGAGATGACGCAATTACAGGCTTCACCTCTTCATCAGATACCCGTTAATATCCGGGGTTTTGTGTTAAGTTTGGATTGTTGTCCATTTCCGTTGTGTTGATCGGAAACAGAACATCTGTAGATTGCCAATTCTTATAGGACAATGCACCCAATACCGCATTGGCACGGTTGGTGCGTTTCAGGTCTAACCAGCGGTGGCCCCATTCTGTAAATAGCTCAACGCGCCTTTCCTGCTCAATGGCCAAGAGCATAGCGGCTTTTGTATTGGCGACTGTAGGGTTCAGACCTGCCCGGCCGCGAATGGTGTTAACATCCGTTTCGGCGCTGTTGGCGCCGGTCACTTTATTCTGTTGGGCCCGGGCTTCGGCACGGATCAGGTATTGCTCGGCCAGGCGCATGACCATGGAATATTCGGTAATGGTCGTTCCTGAACTTATTTTATACTTAAAAGGATAATAAGTGATCGTATTGGTGCCATCGGTACTGGTATAGGTTCCTATCCAATGTTCCCTTCGTTTATCATTAGCTTCAAATGCAGTCAAAAGCTCACTTGTAACATAGCGTGACCAGTTATTACTGACAGGAATAAAAATATTACCTTCATAGGTATTAATGCTACTTGATGTAACCGTCATGAGCTGCCAGATGGATTCTTCACTGTTTTTCAGGAAAACCTGGTTCAGGTCGTCGAGCAAGCGGTAATTGCTGTTCCCTATCACTGCGCTGGCCTGCGTTTCGGCATTGGCCCAGTCGTCGGTATAGAGATATACCCTTGCCAACAGTGCGGTGGCTACCGCTTTATTGGGTCTTATCCGTTCGGTATTTGAAATCGAATAATCACCTGCTAATTTCTCCTTCGCATCAAGCAGGTCGGCAATTATCTGTTGGTAAACCTGCTGCGCGGGTGTACGGCTTATTGTTCTGTTCTGTTGATAATCCGTAGTCTGTACCAACGGTACATCCCCAAAGAGATTTACAAGGTAAAAATGACAAAAAGCCCTGACAAACTTTGCTTCGCCTTCCAATTGTAGTTTGTTAGCCGCTGTCATCCCTGTGGAAGCAGCCATGCCTTCCAGTATGGCATTGGCATAGTAGATGTAGGTATAGGGTTGTTTCCAGAAGATTGTATAAACATTCTCAGTGCCCGCAAGTAAGGAGTTGCTGTAAAAGGGGGGTTGAAATTTTGTCTCAGTCGTTTTCATCTCATCGGCGCTCAGTGCCAGTAAATATGTTGCACTCGACAGAGCTCCATTTGCAAAACCCTCCGATATCATGGCGCTGTAAATACCCCTTATGGCCGATATTGCTGCGGCATCATCGCTGAACACGTTTGCTCTTACGATTTGATCTATGGGCGGTTCGATCCGGATAAATTTTTCACAACTGCCAAGTCCAATTGTAAAAAGAATGGCGATAAAGCTAACCCAATTTAAGGGTTTGACCGGTGAATATTTTTTTCTATTTTTCATAATTCTCAATTTTATAAGGCTATTTGAATACCGAATGCAATTGTACGCAAAGGAGGAAGATTATATCCCGAGCCTCTTTCAGGATCAAATCCAATATAATTGGTAACAGTAAACAGGTTTTGTGCCTGCAGGTATAAGCGGCAGCTTTGTAAACATGCCGCTTTGGCCAAATTTTCGGGCAACTGCCAGGACAGGGAAATATTTTGCAGGCGGATGAAAGAGGCATCAACGACGATATTGCTGGCTGGGCCAGATCCATATAAATAATCATAATATGTCAACCCCGGGTTATCCCAAGACTGAGTAAACATTTGAATATCTGTAATATCCCCTGGCTTTTGCCAGCGTTGCATGACTTCAATGGGCTGGTTTGCATTCATATTTCCCGGAGCAACAGTAAAGGACCGGTAATCATAAGCCGTTTGTTTTACAAATTGCAGGAAAAAATCCAATTGCCAGCCTTTATAATTCAGACTGTTGTACAGGCCTCCGAAATAATCCTGTCCTACTTTTTTTATAGCTATGTAGTCTTCAGCTCCAAGGGTATTTCCATCCCCATTCACATCTTCAAATATATAAACCCCGGTTTGCGGATCTACTCCGATAACATGACGCAGCTTTCTTTTGTACAAAGACTCTCCCACTTCGTAACGGTTCCGGTAAGAAGATGTTTCAATGCCGGGATACGCTACCAGTTTATTTTGCGGGAATGTGATATTGAAAGAAGAAGTCCATGAAAAATCTTTTGATTTGATATTAATGGTGTTTAACATAAACTCCAAACCAGTATTTTGTACCGTGGCCGGGAAATTGGACGTCACACTGGAGAAACCGGTGGTAGCCGGTAAGGGAAATCCTACCAACTGGTTTGACGAACGGTTGCGGTACCAGCCTGCCTCCATCGTGATCCTGTCCTGAATAAATCCTAGGTTTAATCCAACTTCTAATTTTTTATTTTCTTCCCATGCATAATCGGCGATCGCAATCCGGTTGGGCACAATGGCACTTCCCTGGTAAGCGTTTTTTGAAGAATAGGTATCTAAGTATTTGTAATCACCAATCCTGTCGTTCCCGGTGGTTCCATAGCTAGCCCTCAGCTTTCCGAAGCTTAAGTAAGGCAAGCTGTTTTTTATAAAATTCTCGTTTGAAAATATCCAGGCCATCCCCAGACTTCCGAAGTTGGCAAATTGTTTGCCGGGCCCAAAACGGCTGGAACCGTCGCGACGTCCGGTGATGTTGAAGATATATTTTCCGTCAAGATTATAGTTCAACCGCCCAAAAACAGCCTGATAACGATATTGCGTATAAGTATTTGTCTGAATCCCCATTTTTGGAGCCGATTTTATGTTTTTCAAAAGAGCATCACTTGTATAACCACCTCCCGTTATATATTCGCCTGTATGTACATCTTGTTGAAAAGTAGTACCGACCAGTATGCTTAGTTTTCCCCTTCCTATCTTTCGTTCATATTCGGCCTGGGGTTCAATGATCCAGGTTTTGCTTTTACCCCCTCCAAAATAAGCACCTCCCGTCGGATTTATTGCAGGATTTTGTGCACTGATTGGTTTAAATCTCTGCTCATCCAGGATCAAAGAGGTATAACCCAGGGTGGATTTGAGCTTAAGCCCGGGAAGTATTTCGTAGCTTACCGCCATATTAGTTAAAAAATAATCGGATTTGTTTTCATATGTATTTAATAAGGCAGCAAAAGGATTGTCCCACCAAGTTGAGTTTTCCCAGTTTAAAGTACCATTTGTTTTGTAAATGGCCGGTGCATCAGGAGCTAAATTGATTGTACTATAAGTAGGATCGTCAGCCGGCTGGAAATTTTTGTCGGAAGTGTAATTGGCCGAGAGCAGTATCCTGAATTTTTTGTTTTCCGAAAGATGATTCAGGTTGAAGTGCCCCGAACCTTTTCCATAGAAGAAATCACCGGGGAAAACCGTGGTTTCGTGCCAGAAGCCTCCGCCGATCACAAACTGTGTAAGCTCATTCCCGCCCGAAATGGAAACATTGACATTGGTTTGCTGCTTCGTATGGCCAAGTAATTCCCTTTGCCAGTCGGTATAGCGGGTAGTGTCCCATACACCGTTAATATCATAATCCCATGGTTGGGGTGGTGTACCACCATCATTTTTAAAGGCTTCATGGCGCATTTCGAGGTATTGTTCGGTATTCAACAGGTTCATATAATGCCCCACTTTGCTAAAGCCATGGCTAACATTAATATCTACTTTCGTTTTTCCGGCTTTCCCTTTTTTTGTGGTCACCAACACAACGCCATTGGCACCACGAGACCCATAAATAGCTGTAGCATCTGCATCTTTCAAAACTTCTATGCTTTCAATATCGGCAGGATTAATGCTGTTAAAAGGGCTTATGTCAGGGACAGTAAAACTTATGCGACTTGCTAGGGATGTAGAAGTAAACGGTACCCCATCAATGATATACATAGGTTCATTCCCTGCCGCAATGCTATTAATTCCCCTTATATTTACAGAAAATCCACTGCCAGAAACACCAGATTGTTGCTGAATAAAAACCCCGGGCATACGACCTTGTAATGCCTGTAAAGGATTTGTAACAGGTTGCTTTTCGATTGCCTTAGAATCTACTTTGCTAATACTACCTGTCCTCTCTTTTTCTTTTACTGTGTAATACCCTGCATTAACCGTCACCTCTTTTAGTTCAGCGATTTCTTCCAGTAAGGAAACATTAATCTCCTTCCTGTTTCCAACTGCAATCTCCTTTTTCTGATAGCCCAGAAAGCTGAAAACGAGAATAGCATTGTCAGACACTTCAATAGAGTATTTACCGTCGTCATCCGTAACAGCACCTTTTATAGTACCTTTAATAAGGACATTGACTCCCGTCAATGGATTGCCATTTTTATCTGTTACTTTTCCTTTAAGGGTGTATTTGACAGGCTGTTGAACAACATCTGCCTCTTTGGCCTTAATCACGACAGTGTTATCAACTATTGAATAAGTCAGGTTTTTCCCTTTGATACAAGTATTGACAGCATCGGTAAGTGATGCATCTTGTATATCGACACTTATGTTACCTGCTTTTTCAATAAGATCATACGAATAGAGGAAGTTATACCCACTCTGTTTTTGAATCTCCTTTAAGACCTTTTGCATGGGAGCATTCTTTACTGATACGGTAATTTGCCCATATCCGCGAGCACTTACCTGAATGCATGCAAAAAACATTAGAATCATTATCAGTTTCATAATCAGAAACATTTTTTTGTAAACCTGTCGATTTACATGAGAATCTTCATACGTACCAATGGATTGTACGATTTTTTTCATAATTTTGTTTGTTACGGGTTAATAAATCTAGTTGATATTAGTTTAACGTTTAACCCCTTACACTGCCGGATTCAATCTCCAAATTGAGTCCGGCTTCGTTTTGTATATAGGGGTAATTATGATTCGATAGATTTTTACTTAACATTCACCTCCTTTTTGGTTTTTGTAAAACAGTAATTGTGCTATCGTTGATCTCAAATTTTACATCTCCTGCCATTTCTAACATTTCAAATATTTTGGATAGGTTCACATTCTTTGAGATTGCTCCACCAAAATCTTGCTTTATCGCCCCTTCATATTTCACATCAATATCGTACCAACGTTCCAGCTGCCTCATTATTGTCTTGATGTCTGCCCGGTCAAACAGGAATCGTCCATTTTTCCATGCAATATCCTCCTCAGTATCAACTTCTACTACTGACAATGTGCCATCTTTTGTTATTAGTGCCTGTTGTCCCGGCGAAATTGTGTATGAGTTGTCCGCAATAGCAGATATTACTTTAACAGATCCTTCTACCAGTGTAGTACGGATCCCTTCTTCATTTTCATATGCGTTGATGTTGAAATGAGTGCCCAGAACTTCTATTCTTGCTTTATCTTTAAGTTCTACAATAAATGGAATTTTACCAGATAATTTGGCAACTTCTAAATAGACTTCTCCTGTAATTGTAATACGTCTTTCGTTTGAAGGAAAAACAGTCGGGAATATTATGCTGGATTCTGCATTCAGCCATACATTTGTTCCATCAGGCAAAGCAAGTTTGTATTCACCTCCCCGTGGAGTGTATAATGTATTGTACTTTATTTCATCAACTTGCCTTTTTGAGTCATCTATACAAATCAGTTTGTTATCCTGGACCTTTATTTTTGTTCCATCCATAAGAATGCTGTCTTTGACGTTGTCAAGGCTGATTACCGACCCGTCTGCCAGTTTAAGCATCGCTTTTTCTCCTCCTGGTGTAAAATCACTTACAACATGTATACTATCCTGGTCGGAACCAATATTTGTCTTTGCAAAATAGATACTTGTTGCAATTATGATGACAGAAGCTGCCGCAGATGATACCCATCTGATCAGAGATCGCCTCCTGACACGTTTGCAGTGGTTGATAATGTTGCCGAAAATTATTTCAGCATCAGCATCTTGCATATGGCGAGTATCTGGCATTGTATCGTAGAATTCATCAATCAGATTTTCTACCTGATCTTTTGACATCTTACTAATTGTACTCATCAGGTCAGACTCCTCCGCAGAAGATAGATTTTGCTCAATATGATGACGTAAGAGTTCTTTTATTCTTTCGCTGTTCATTTTATTAAATTTTAAACCAGATGATAGTAGTCCTCTTTCTTACAATAGACAATCTCTTCCGTAAAAGGAGGGGATTAGATTGAATTTATTTTGATAAATTATTTTAAGAAAATATCCAAAGCTATGATAACCAGTAAATTAATCTTTACTCCCACATATTTATATACAGACTTAGTGGCATGTTTCAGGTACTCTTTAACTGTGTACACAGAAATTCCCATTAGCTCTGCAATCTGAATATTTTTTAACCCTTTGTAATGGTGAAGAATATATACTTTTTGTTGTTGAGGGGGGAGGGCATTTACTGCTTCCCTCAGAATTTTTGATGCGGCATTCAGTTCCTCAGAATCTTCTGAATAATTTTGTTGAGTAACCTCATCTCTCTCCAATATTTTTTTCAAAGCTTCTTTTTCAATTGCAAGCCGTCTGAGATAATTAGCTGTCACATTTTTTGCAATCGTCCTGAGATAGGCATTCAAGAACTCTACATCCGGAAGCTTTTTCCTTGCCATCCAGATTCTTATGAATACCTCCTGGGTGATCTCCTCTGCAAGAAATTCTTCGTGGGTAAGATACAATGCAAAGGAGAATATTTTATTGCGATATGAGTCAAATATTATATGGAAAGCATTCTGGTCTCCCTTTGAAATTAAGAATAAAAGATGCTTAATCTCATCAATTTGAATCATGTGGTTATTATATTTATTTCCGGATCTGTTAAAACAAATATATGTATTTTTTAAAATACCAATGAAAAAGAAATTTTGTCAAGGCATAATCTACTCAATTACCGTATAGTTGTTTTAGCATGGGACACTCTGTTTATATTTTGTGTATATTGTGTAAAATAAACAGTATCACCGTTATGTATTTCGATGACTACAAGAATTTTTCTTCTGTGACTCTTAATCCAAAATTGCTATGGGATTACGACCTTAAAAATTTTGATTACGATAAGATGAGGGATATCGTTATTCAACGAGTAGTAGAACGCGGTTGGCCTCAGGACTGGTATTTTATCCTCAACAGGTACGGTGTAGATGTCGTGAGATCCTCAATTATGACCCTGCCCTACCTGAACGATAAGGATATGTATTTTGTTAGTCAACAATTTGATATCCCCCTTACCTCATTGAAATGTTACAAAAAGAAACAGTCAGCAAAGCTACATTGGAACTCCTGAATATGCGACAAGAAACCCTGCAATAGTTATCAAGGCCTTAGGCTATCATCTGGATATTGATTTCAATGGAGAGCTATCGAAAAACGCCTGTTACAAATGACCAAATCCCCTGGAATCCTTTTTGAGCCGATGAAATAGACATGGGAATTTCAAAGAGGCGAGTATGCGAGTTAAATAATAGGCCAGCATCTACTCTAAAATAGCTTCCACTGCAAATGGAAGCTATTTTTCATTAAAATGGAAAGTTCTTCATTTACTATGAGCATCACCTAAAGGTCTCCGAAGATATACCAGTATAATCAGTTTCCGCATTTGTTTTTTAGCACTGTGACTGTACAGAGGGTAAAGCCGGGACACGTATTGGAAAATCCCGCACCTTACCTTAAAACAACTCCGGCGTTGTCTGACAGTCATTAACCTAAAACTTACTTTATAACCTAGTACTATAGATCAGACAACGCGGAGTATTGCAATAAGTGTAGATATCGGTTAGTTTTTTTTAGATTTTGTACAAACGCATTCATCGTAACCCAGATTTTGCTTCAATCTCACACATATATTCCAGCGTTTGCGGGGGCATGCATTGCTCATCGCTGCATGCCTTGAAAGTTATACTGCCTTTAAGAATTGTTGTGGTGCGTCTTTTCAGTTTGATCCTTTGCACAAAATCCTGCTGTAAACCTATCTCTTTCACTTCTCCTTTCAAGGTGACAAGGGGATTATCCTCAAAGGAGAAGCTTGTGGGCACATTCATCCCACCGGATACCCCGAGGGAATAAATATGCCAGGTATCCTGTACTTTGGGAGTGAAATGAACCTCATAGGTTTTCCCGGCTATTTTCTCACACCGGATCTCCCATTTCACAACATCCTGAGCCCTGCTGATAAATGAAAAACACAGCATTAAAATTATAAAACATATTTTCTTCATTCTTTCCTTCATTATTTTCATTTTTCACCCAATATTTCACTTTTCATCACTTTTTACCCAACATCAGATAGACATAACCCCTGTGAACCAGTGTGGGATCTCCTCCTTCCTTGAGATATTCACTAACGCGATATCTCCTCCCTTCTGAATCGGGATTGCCGGTACGCTCTGCTTCCACCCTGTCAGGTGACATGAGACCGGGATTCTCTTTCGCAATATTTGTATCGTGTTCCCATGCCCAGGAAAGTTTATGATTGAATTGCCCCCCGTTGGTCGTTGCTACACTGGTCCCTATCAAAAGATCATTCACTCCGTCATTGTTCCAGTCAGTAACAAATACCCTAAGCCAACTGCCCGGAAAAGCTTTGCTACCGTCTTTAGCAGTAAATAAAGGAATCCCCTTTTCACAACGATAGCCTTCTGACGTATTTACACCACGGAAAAAGAGAACAGCATGAAAGCCGTTTTTATAATAACCGTTTGTAACCAATAAATCAAGAACTCCGTCATTATCCCAATCAACAACATGGGGAACAGCATTAGCCACACCTGCGGGATATTTTTCCAGATATCCCTTTTCACTCTTCAGTTCTTCTTCTGATGGATCGTATACCCTCAGGGATTTACCCTCGGTATCAAGCAGAAATTCACGATATGCAAATTTGGGAGAGGTCTTGGATCCTATGTTTTTGCTAAGACGCAAAGCGGACCCTCCGACTATCATATCATAGTCACCATCTCCGTCAAAATCACCAAAGCTGACAGTAGAATATGACCAATATTCCCAACTGTTAACGTCAGTGAGAGGAAGATTGGGATTCTTTTTCCCTGAGGGGTTACCCTCCTGCGGAAGTTTTTCTCCAGAGGAAAAGCCTTCCTCACTTCCCCAGAAACATGTTACCTCTCCTTGTTCATACTGCCCGGTGACTATATCCTTATAACCATCATCGTTTAAGTCGACAATCTGGGGAGTGAATCCGAGGCAACACCATGTGAAGATAGAAAGGGGGGTGCCACTGCCTGCAAAACGATTCGGCCTTACATATTCAAAATAATCACTGAATTTAGGATCTTTATCCGTTCCGGTATTTTGATATACCCTTACAAAGTTACCTACAGCACGTTCTTTGTTCTCCAGACCGCTGCCGAATTCACCGATCAAAAGATCCTTCTTGCCGTCACCATTCCAGTCGTAAATTGCCGGGGCAGCCCAGCCCATGCCCTCCGATATGAGAGGTTCTGTTCTCCCCATAAGAAGCTGCGGATCGGATAGCTTTGGAGCTCCGGGGATTTTAGCAAAAATAAGTTTTGGAAAAGTTTCTGAAGAGGGTGAATTGTTTTTTCTGCCATCCTGAGGCTGCCCCATAGCACTGATGAAAAAACAACTTGCAAAAAAGACCATTAATACAAGTCCGGCAGGTTTTAAAACGGGTATTAAAAAGTGAATATTATAATAAAATTTAGTTTTCATATGTTTTGGATTAAAATAATGTAAATATTGATGATTGTATCTGGACACACAGTTATGGATTTCATGATATAGTAAGATCACTTGTACAAAAGGCATTATCTGGCACCCTACTTCATTCCCTTGCTTATCCATACAATATTCCTCTCTTCCTTTAGAAAGTAATCGAACCAGTCAAGTATCCTGGAGGTAAGGTCAAATTGAGCCTGTTTATTATGCAGGCCATGCCCTTCTCCTTTATAAAACAGAGCAATAACACTTTTCCCGTTTTTGCGAAGAGCATTGTAAAAGGCCATGCTATGGTCACTGGTAACATTCAGGTCTTCCAGACCTGACCATAACAATACCGGAGCATTCACATTTTCGGCATCATAAATTGGGTTATTTTTAAAATACAAGGTTTTGTTCCGGGCAAAAGGTACCCCCATTTTGTACTGGTTAGCTTCTAACCGCACATAGTCGGGAAAATGGAAATTGTAGTTATAGGAATAATATGCCTTGAGAATATCGCTTTTCCCTGATCCGGAAACATACGCAGCAAAACGGTCGGAATGCGACGCTATGAAGTTGGTCTCATAACCACCAAAGGAGTGCCCTATAAGGCCAATTTTGTTTTTATCAATTATCTGGTTACCGGATAAAGCATCCAAGGCTTTGTTAACGCAGTCCAAAGCATCTATTCCGGCGCCTTTATCCTCTTTCCCCTGTATATAAATATCAGGCAGATAGACAAAATATCCCTTTTCTATAAGTAACCTGATATTGAAGCCTAAACCGTCATAATAGAACGGGTACGGATATCTGTTGGAAAGATGTCGCTGTTTTTCGTAAATGAGCACTACCATGGGATATTGTTGGTAAGGGTCATAATTCAGGGGATAATACAGAATACCTTGCAGTGGAATGCTATCACTGTTGCTGTATTCAATGATATCCTGTTTTAAGGATAAAATGGCTTTATCCGATTGGTTGCTTTGATATAATACTTTTTCCTTCCCCCCCGTCTTTTTATAAACCAGACGCGGCGGCAGATTATAATCCTCTTCCAGCCATGAGAAACAATCGTAAGATTTATTGTAAACCAGGTTCTGTATATGCCTCTTTGTAGGCTGTACAATAACCCCGGATTTTTCCTCTTTCCATAATAAATATGAAGTTATATTGTCCTGTCGGTCATATAGCTTGATAATCAGTGGTTCTGCTAAATTCACCTGTTGTTTGGTGAAACTGCCTTTATTTGTACCTATGACATTCCACTGCCCGTTAATTATGCTGGTTTTGTACCCCCTGAAAACGGCTGCTTCGGTAAGAGTGCCGCTTTTTAAATCATACTTCCACAATGCTCCCTCTCCCTCAAATAACACTGCGTTCCCATCTTTGGTAAACCACGGTTCTTCCAATCCTTTCCCGGGAATATGGGTCTTGTTTCCTGTTGGAATATGGTAAAGATACCACTCCTGATTTTTTTGAGACAGAGCATACTCTCCGCCCCAGGATAGATACACTCTTGAAGAAATGGTGTCCAGAAATGAATAACTGTTCTCAACCATGTCATAAATGTACAGTTTTATAGGGGTGCTTTCTGTCGCGTAATCATTTAAAAGATATGGATCAAAGCTTAAAAAATACCGGTCATTTCCAATATTAAGATAAGTAGTCAATTGATCGTTCCCTATTTGCCGGATTGATCGTGCATGGGGTTCCCATACATAGTATTGCATATCCGGAGAAGGGTAAAACTTCTCTTCGATCTGGTTATCTGTACTATACCAGATATCAACAACAGATTTGTCCTGTACTTCCTTTTCATTCGATACAGTAAGAAAATACATTGATCCTTCTTTAATGAACTCAGTAAATCCTCTCTGTATAGAAATGGGTAATACCTCTCTTAAAGGATAGCTCATTTTCTCATTTAAATCAATATAAACAACCTCCTGGGTATTCCTTTCTACATTTTGCTCAATGACCATAATACCCCCTTCTCCGGGATCAATATCAAGCGATTCAATTACAAGGGAAGATTCATATAATTTTTCTGTTTTATTACCGGCTAACAAGGCTACCATAAACATCTTCTCTCCCTCCTCTGCAATAACATATACATTATCGCTGCCGGCAATAAAAAACCTTCTTACATGGTCCAGGCTATTTATCAGGCTCCCGTCACTGTCATGTAATGCCAGCCTGTTGTCTTCTTTTTCATTGTAGTGTAAAAGAAATTGACTCCTGGATTTTAATGACTGGATACTCTTTACATTTTTAAAGTAGAGGCTTGTTGGTCCGTTTAGGTTAAGCAGCTCTGTTTTGAGACTGTCTGATAAAAGCAAAATCGTATTCCCTGCAAATGTAAGATCACGTATCCCTTGCCTGTAGGCTGTGATCCTGAATTTATCCGGTTTCCGGAGATCAAATATCATTATGGAGTCCTTGTCCAGATCGCTCTTATTCCAGGCAGGCAACCAACTCCGCTGCCGTAAGGCTATACACTTCCCGTCTTCACTCATCTGGGGAGATGACAGATCGTAAAATCCCTCTGTAAAGACCTTTTGAAGACTGTCATGTTTACTCTGCGCAGACAATTCCCGGCTTGCCAGTAGTGGCAGACTCAGGAATAATGCATATAAAAAGAACCTTATTTCTTTCATCGTTTTTACTTTTCATTCAAAATATCATTTTCACCAACATTTCACTTTTTACCCAGTATCAGATAAACATAACCCCTGTGAACCAGTGTAGGATCTCCTCCTTCCTTGAGATATTCACTTATGCGGTGTCTCCTCCCTTCTGAATCGGGATTGCCGGTACGCTCTGCTTCCACCCTGTCAGGTGACATGAGACCAGGATTCTCCTTTGCAGTATTTATATCGTGTTCCCATGCCCAGGAAAGTTTATGATTGAATTGCCCGCCATTGGTGGTAGCCACACTGGTACCGATCAAAAGATCATTCACCCCGTCATTGTTCCAATCAGTCACGAATACTCTAAGCCAACTGCCCGGAAAGGCTTTGTCCCCCTCTTTAGCAGTAAATAAAGGAATCCCCTTTTCACAACAATAACCCTCTGAGGTTTTTACACCACGGAAAAAGGTTACAGCATGAGAGCCTTTTGAAAAATAACCGTTAGTAACCAATAAATCCAGCACTCCGTCATTATCCCAATCAACAACATGGGGAACAGCATTTGCCACACCTGCAGGATATTTTTCCAGGTATCCCTTTATTTTCCCCAGTTCCTCTGCTGACGGATTATATACCCTCAGGGGTTTACCTTCGGTATCCAGTAAAAATTCACGATATGCAAATTTGGGAGTTGTTTTGGATCCGGTGTTCTCGCTAAGACGCAAAGCAGACCCGCCTACAACCATATCGAAATCATCATCTCCATCAAAATCACCAAAGCTGACTGCAGAATAAGACCAATATTCCCAACTGTTCACATCTGTGAGGGGAAGATTGGAATCCTTTTTCCCTCCGGGATTACCCTCCTGTGGCAGTTTTTCTCCAGAGGAAAAGCCTTCCTCACTTCCCCAAAAACATGTTACCTCTCCTTGTTCATACTGCCCGGTGACGATATCCTTATAACCATCATCGTTTAAGTCGACAATCTGGGGAGTGAATCCGAGGCAACACCAGGTAAAGATAGAAAGGGGGGTGCCACTGCCTGCAAAACGATTCGGCCTTGCATATTCAAAATAGTCACTGAATTTCGGATCCTTATCCGTTCCTATATTTTGATATACCCTTACAAAGTTACCAACAGCTCTCTCTTTGTTTTCCAAACCGCTGCCGAATTCGCCGATCAAAAGATCTTTCTTGCCGTCTCCATTCCAGTCATAAACTGCCGGAGCAGCCCAACCCATACCCTCCGAAATAAGAGGCCCTGTTTTCCCCATCAGAAGCTGCGGGTCGGATAGCTTTGGAGCTCCTGAGATATCGGGCTGTAACAACTTAGGAAAATCATTCAGCCCTTGATTTTTTAAACTGGTTTTTTCATCTTGCGCAAATAGCATAGTAAGAAAGAAATAGAACAATCCAATCAAAAAAACATTTTTTTTCATAATCATTTTTTTATTTTGATTGATAAGATTAAAGAAAAATATTCCTGAGCCCATATAAATAGTCCATAAGCTCAGGAATATCAGATTAGATAGTTTTAGTAACCTGGGTTTTGTGTCAGATTCGAATTAAGTAAAATTTCTGATTCAGGTATAGGAAATAAAACATCTGTAGCATCCCATCCCGGCTTTATCGAACCTAAGACGGTATCTGCAAATCCCATCCGTTTCATGTCGAAGAAGGGATGAGCCACTTCCAGGAAGAATTCAACCTGTCGCTCATGTAAGATTGCTTCCAACAAATTATTCAGGGTTGCCGCATTTGTATTTCCCAGACCTGCCCTGTTTCTTATTGTGTTTAAATCTTGCCTTGCGCCGGTAATATCTCCCAAATGAGCCCTCGCTTCTGCACGGATCAGGTACTGCTCTTCTATTCGCAAAAGAACAGAAAATTCCTTTGAAGGGGTTGAATTAGGAATTTCTTTATATTTGGAAGAAAAGTAAATCGTATTCCCTTCCGTAGTGGTTAAACTTCCTATCCAGAGGGATCGCCGTTGATCACTGGGTTCAAATGCATTTGCCATATACTCACTTAAGAGAAAAGCATGACTGCTTATGTAGGAAGAATTCTGAATATAAAATGTCCCATCACTCGCATTCATTGAGCTTTGAGATTTTAAACTAAATATTATTGATGTGCTTTCTTTTAAAAAAACCTTGCTCAAATCGGTTTCCATTGTAAAAAGGCTATTGGTAATAAGGGATGTACTCTCTGATTGTGCTTTTTCCCATTGTCCTGAGTATAAATAAACCCTGGAAAGTAAAGCAGAAGCAACCCATTTATTTATATGAACCCGTTCTACTGTACTTGTGTAATTTTCAGGAAGCAACTCCTTTGCGGCAATCAGATCAGCAACAAGATGCGCATAAACCTCTTGCACCGGCATCCTGGAAACTTTGCTGTTCTCAGTATAATCGGTTGTGCTAATGTAAGGGATATCACCAAAAAGATTTACCAGGTAAAAATGTAAATAAGCCCTGAAAAAAAGGGCTTCTCCTTTGATCCAGTTTTTATCTGCAGTCCCTATCGTTGTAGAGTTATCCATACCTTCAATTATGGCATTTGCCTTATAAATTGCAGTATAATCCTTACTCCAAAATCCCTTATTTGTAGAATTTGAGGGCAATACATTGCAATTTATATAGTCCTCATACATAGAGAATTGTGATCCCGTATAATATAATTCACCAGTATATAATCCTATGTAAGTGGTAAAATAACTTGCACTCGTAATTCTATCTAAAAAATCAAAATAGATGTCTGCAAGAGCCGCATTAGCTAAGTTTTTTTCTTGAAATACCAACTCACCTACAATCTGGGATTGGGGAGGATCAACTTTAAGAAAAGATTCACAGGCATTGAGCGAAAAAATCAAATAAATCCCTAATAGTATTTTTATAATAAAATGAGGTTTTTCAAGCCGGCAATATATATGTAACTGTCTCATAAACATTATTATTTAAAAGTTAAACTGAACACCAAAATTTACACGTTTGATCATGCCAATTTGCTGCCCCGGTTGTTCCGGATCGGGTCCTTTATATTTGGTAAAGGTTAACAGGTCCTGGCCTTGTAAATAGAGACTGCATTTCATTCTTTTCAAAATGGATTCAGGAATGGTGTAGGCAATGCTTAAATTTTTTAAGCGTACATAGGATGCATCTGCATAAGCTTCATTAGAAGAATATAACCTGTCAGCAGCAGTTTGGGCTGCAGAATTCTTTCCTGTAGTATATCTTTGCAAATACGCCTCATCCCCGGGTTTATGCCAGCGATTCTCCAGTGTTAATGTAGACTGGTTTCCGGAAGTATAAATTTGTACTGCATAATTATAAGTTGTTTTTTGCGAGAATTGGAAGAAGAAATCCAAATCCCAGTTCTTATAGCTTAAATGGTTAGCAAGACCCCCGTAAAATTTTGTAGAAAAGTCAATGATGAATTTCTTGTCATTACCGGAACTGATCACTCCATCATTATTATAATCTTCAAATTCATAAATCCCGGTTTCCGGATTTACACCCAAATTGTGATATAATTTTTTTATGTTAAGTGATTTGCCGATAACATAGGTGTTGGCATAGGTAGAGCCTTCCAGATCCGGAAATTCAACCAGCTCATTTTTGGGGAAGGTTATATTAAATGAGGTGGTCCAGTTAAAGTGCTTTTTCCGGAAGTTCACTGTATTTAATTGAATCTCCAAACCTGTATTTTTTACTTTGGCATCTAAATTTGCCCTGAGAGAGGTAAACCCGGTAGTAGCCGGCATTGGGATCCCGACCAATTGGTTGGTTGACATATTTCGAAAATAGGTTGTAGTAACTTGAAGATGATCATTCAGTAAACCCATCTCAAGTGAAAATTCCAGTTTTTTATTCACTTCCCATGCAAAAAGAGGGTTAAATAAACGTGTTGGGGTAAATCCAATAACTCCGTCGTAATCTTTACTGGAAATGGTGTAGGTATCCATAAATTCATAATCGCCAATTTGATCATTTCCGGAACTTCCATAACTCCCCCTAAATTTCCCAAAGCTGATAAAAGGGAGTTTTTCTTTTATGAAGGGTTCTTTTGAAAAAATCCATGCAGCCCCGAAAGCTCCGAAATTGGCATATTTTTTATTGGAGCCAAAGCGGCTTGACCCATCCCGACGGCCGGTAATATTGACAATATACTTCCCCTCCCAGTTATAATTAAGTCTTGCAAAAAGGGCCTGGTACTTATATTGTTTTTTATCATCACCATTAATGTATTTAGTTGAAGCCGCGGATAAATTATTCAATAATTCATCACTGGGAAATCCATATCCGCTTGTCAGTAATTGTTTATTAACTTGGCTTTCAAAAGTAGAGCCAATAAGGAATATAAGCTTTCCTTTATTAATGGATTGTTCCCAGTTGATTTGAGGCTCTACCGTCCAGGATCGCCTGCTTGCATTATTGCGGGTTACAGAGGAGTATTTACTATCGCTATATGATGCTGGATACCTATATGTATCAGGGTATGCTGAATAATCTTCCAATTCGGTACCCGTATATCCCAGGTTAGCCTTAAACTCAAGATGGGGGATTATTTGATACGATATAACAGTATTGGACAATAGACTATAGCGCTCGTGTGAATATTTGCACGATGCCTCGGCCAAGGGGTTAGTAAATCCTGTTTCAAAATTCAGGCTCCCGTCTTCTTTGTATGGTAAGGGTGCATTTGGTTGTAATGAAACAGCAGCATAGCCAAGGCTTTGGGTATAAACGGGTAAGGCACCATTCTGCATTGTGTAACTTCTTGCCAAAGCAATTTTAAAACGCTCATCTGTAGAAGTATGGTTTGCTTTGGCAAGTATTGAACCTCTTTTATCCATATTATCTCCGACTACTACTGAGGTTTCAGTCCTGTAACTGGCACTTAATAAAATTTGAGTATTGCTGTTTCCACTCGAAACAGATGCCTGGAAATCATTTATACGGGCAGTATTACCTAATAATAATTTCTGCCAGTCTGTATAGCGGTCCGCTGGCCACGTACCATTTACAGCTCTTTCTTTAATATTTGCTTCTGCTACGCCATCATTTGCATAAGCTTCTTTACGTGACTCAATGTACTGTTCTGTAGTCAATAAGGTATGAAATTTGGTTATTTTTGCCGCACTTGTATTATAACTAATGTTAAATCTTGCTTTTCCTTCTTTCCCCTTTTTTGTGGTAATCAGCAATACACCATTGGCACCACGGGATCCATATATTGCAGTTGCATCTGCATCTTTCAATACTTCAATACTTTCTATATCAGAAGGATTGATTAAACTAAAAGGACTGAGGTCTCCCCTGAAAGTCTGTGAAACACTGCTGGTAGTCATACTTTTAGAATCATATGGTACACCATCAATAATATACAATGGTTCGTTGCCTGCAGCGATACTATTCTGTCCACGTACCCGAACGGTAAAACCGGCACCAGCTAATCCCTGAGACGGGGTAATTTGTACCCCCGGCATTCTTCCAGTCAAGGCTTCTATTGGATTGGATATGGGTTGTTGAGCGATGGTTTTTGAATCAACTTTTTCAATACTCCCTGTTTTTTCACGTTCTTTCACATTGTAGTATCCTGCATTAAAGGTTAATTCTTTCAGCTCTGCGATTTCTTCCTGTAAGGTCACATTAATTTCATTCCTGATTCCAACTGCAACTTCCTTTTTCTGATAGCCCATAAAGCTAAATACCAGAATTGCTTTTTCAGAGACTTCAATGATGTAATTGCCTTCGGAATCGGCGATTGTTCCCCTTATTGTCCCTTTTATCAAAACATTGGCTCCGGATAACGGATTACCCTTTGAATCAGAGATTTTCCCTTTTATTAGTTTTACCGGTTGTTGATCATTATCAGCTTTTTTGGTTGTAAGAACTATAGTTTTTCCGGTAATTTTATAAGAAATGGGCTGCCCTTTAAGGCAAGCATCCAATGCATCGGTCAATGGAGCATTCTGCAAGTTTACCGTTACTTTTTTGGCTGCACTGATACAATCGTCTTTATAAAAAAAGTTATATCCGGTTTGCTGGTGTATCTCCATGCAGATCTTTTCCAGAGATACCCCGAATGCATTAATGGAGACCATTTGTGCATAAGATTTGGCACTTACCTGGAAACAGGTAGCCAAGACTAAAACAAGTGATATTTTTAAAATTCTCATTGCTTGTTTTAAACCCCACCCTGTTTTAAAAAAGGAGGGATTCTGAAGTTTAAATTTCATACCTTTGTGTTTGTTGGGTTAATTGTTAATTTTCATTCGCGTGACATATTAGCTTATCCCTGACATTCCGCCACTCCGGTTGCCCCCGGGGTGGTTTGTTTATGGGATAAGGTATTTAATCCTTGTGTTATCCCTTTTCCATATTACCTCCTTTATTAGCTATGTTCATAATTCATTAAAATTAAAGCACGATAAGCCTCTCTCTGTCAATTTTGCATTTTATGCCACTTAACTGTAACATATCCAATACTTCCGAAAGATTTGTATTACGGCTTACAATACCTGAATATTCCCCCAGTGGTTTTTCATTTTGATAAATAACTTCCACTTTATACCAACGGGATATTTGTCTCATAATCTCATCAATGCTAAGGCTGTTAAACTGAAAAGTTCCATTTTTCCATGCTACAACTGCGTCTATATCTACATTTTGAACTAATATAATGCCCTGAGAATCAGTGGTAGATTGCTGTCCGGGAGATAAAGTTACAGGTGCGCCGGAAGGGTTGGTTACCTGTACAGAACCTTCCAGAAGAGTCGTCTTAACTACTCCTTCGTCAGGATAAGCATTAATATTGAAGTGTGTGCCCAGCACCTTTATCTCAGTCATACCATCTACTTTTACTATAAATGGTTTAGTTTTGTCTTTAGAAACCTCAAGATAAACCTCTCCAGTAATTTCCACCACACGTTCTTTGCCTTTAAACGCAGTCGGGTACTTTATACTAGAGGCAGCATTCAGCCAAGCTTTTGTCCCATCGGGAAGTATGACCTGGTACTCTCCCCCGAGTGGCGTGGTAATTGTATTTGTTCCGACAATCTCATCATCTACTGAAATAGAAGCAGATATATCGTAAGCCAACAGCCCTGATTCTTGTTTTATTATGCTGGTATTGCCCTGTGTGGCCAAAGTACCCGATCCGGCTTTCTCCAAAACTATTGTTGAGCCATCATCCAGAGTCAGTAACGCTTTAGATCCGCCTGGGCCGATATCATTTGTTTTTTCCAGCAACAGCAAAGCCCCAACACAAAGCATTACAAGTATGGCAGCAGCTGCATAACGATACGATTTTCTGAAATACACAGATATATTGGTCCTTACCGGAGGATTCTCAATTTTTGCCCGGATCTCTTTGAATATCTTGTTTCCAAGGATCTCTTTTTCTTCTTGAGAATATGAATCAGAAATTTTTACCTCCCGGTCGAAATATGAATAATACTTATCCAAAAAAGCCGCTTCCTCAGAAGTGGCTATACCTCTGCGATATTTCCTGATTAATTTTGTAAGCGTTTTTTGGGGATTTTTATTCATAACTAATGATATTCTGTGATTATATAATACATGTCACACAGAATAGTAAAAGTCCCAAAAAAATAAGAAATTTTTCTCGAAATAGTTTTAGATCTGATTCCCAATAACGAGAATTAATAAAGGTGCAATGCGGGTTCGAACATCCAATATAATAGATCTCAATTGGTTCTGAACCGTTTTACGCGGAATTTTCAACAGCTCTGCAATCTCCTTTGTTGATTTGTTTTCGATGAAATGAAGACGGAATATCTCTCTTTTCTTTTCGCTAAGAGTATTAATGTATGCGATAAGCAGGTTATACAGCTCTTTTTCAATTAACGAACCATCTGTCCCACTTGAGCTCAAAGCAATTTCTACCAACGGATCATAAAAAGATTTATGAGAGAGGTTCCGTTCTACATAATTAAAAACCTTGAATTTTACAGCAGTATGCAAATATGCCGGAAGATTATCGATATCTTGATTTTTTCTGCGGAGCCACAGAGCGAGAAAGACATCTTGTACAATATCTTCTGCCTGTTTTTTGTTTTTCAGACGTTTATAGGCACTGTCATACATTTCAAGCCAGTAGCATTTGTATAGCTTTTCAAATGCTTCCTGGCTATCCTGCGCCATCAGGCACAAAAGTTCTCTGTCCCGAAAATTATCCCCGCCCAAAATCTTCTTTTTGCAAATATAGAAGAATTTCTGTGGCTCGACAAGGGTGTAGTACCTGCAGTCTCCTCAGATTATCATTCTCATTTGATATATCTTTCTCGTTGGCTGAAAAAACTCCGGCGTTGTCTGACACTCCTTAACCTAAAACTTACTTTATAACCTAGTACTATAGATCAGACAACGCGGAGTATTCCAATAAGGTTAGATAATTGTTTGCTTTTTTTATTTAACCCTTACCTCAAAGAGTAGTTCCTCTTCTACCGGAGGAAGGCAAAAAACTGAATTGCAGCTTTGATAACGGAGCTTTGCTTTTATTTTATATAACCCAGGTTTTGCTTCAGGTTGTACTTTAAATAAGGGGCTAAGTTCTATCTTCCCAATGTACACCTGATACAGGTCTTTAGCCATAGGTTCCGGCCATTGAATTTTCCCTTCCGGTACAATACCCTCTGGCAACTCAAATATAATGCTGGCTACCAACATCCCCTGTTCAGCATTCGTGCCCATGGGTGCATAGATATACCACGAATCCTGAATGTCTATAAGGATCTTTACATTGAATTTTTCTCCGGCATCAATTACTGAAGGTGTTTTAGCGGTGAATTTTATAGGAAGCTTTGATTTTTCCTGTCCAAGTCCCTGGCTGATTGTACCCACAAAAAGGAGAGACAGACAGCTAAAAAGGAGGAGCAAAAAGTATAAACGACTTGTATATCTTATTTTTAACAACATAGTATCCTTATTTCTTTTGTTTTTCTCCCAACATAACATACACATATCCTTTGTGAGCAAGTGTACGATACTCCTCTTTACCATAATAATTTTTGAATAGCATTTCCCGAGTCACCATGTTTCGTTTGCGGGCCTCCTCATTGTCAATTCCCAGTTTAGAGATATTTTTATCAGCCCGTTCCATCTGTTCATTTATCGTTTTTTTAAAGTTTTCACTATAATAAACCGGATTTTTTTTAGTTATCCCAGTTTCAAATTCCCAGTTCCAGGAAAGATCATAATTAAATTCACCATCGATTGTTGCAACGCTTGTGCCTATCAGCAGGTCATTCACTCCATCATTGTTCCAGTCGGTTACATAAGTTTGAAGCCAGCTCCCGGGAAATGCCTTACTCCCGTCTTTGGTTCTGAACAGCGGCACTCCGGATTCAAAACGATGTCCCTCTTGGGTCCTCACACCCCGAAAAAAAGTCACTGCAGCTTTGCCTTTACTTAAATAACAGTCAGTGACCATCAAATCCAATACGCCATCCTGATCCCAGTCTGTTACTAAAGGAACAGTATTACCAGAACCGGCAACTGGCAGGTTTCCTTTATAATCTTCCACTTCTTCTTTTGTGTAGGCACATATTTTCAGCGGATTCCCTTCTACATCCTGTAAGAGCTCCCGGCAACCAAATTTTGGTTCGGTCCGGGTTCCTATGTTTTTACTTATTCGTATTCCGGCTCCTCCCACAACCATATCCTGAAGGCCATTTCCGTCAAAATCCCCTAAACTTACAGATGAGTAGTTCCAGTACGAATTGCTTTGCGGGTCTGTAATCGGCAAATTATTACCATAAAGCGGATGTTTATCCCGGTGTTCCTGCTCAATTTTTTCTCCAATTGAAAAACCATGCTCTCCACCTTTGAACCAAGTCACATCTCCCGGATAATAGTGGCCTGTAATAATATCTTGATAACCATCATTATTCAAATCTGCAAACTGAGGTCTGAATGACATACAGCACCATAAATAGACCGATATCGGAGTACCATTGCTTTCGGTGCCTTGTGCCGATTCAACATAGGGCATTGCATATTTAAACTCATCACTGAATTTAGGGAAGTCATCCGTACCCTTATTCATATATACCCGGATGAAATTACCCAAAACATTACCGTTTGCCATTTCCCATCCGCTTGCAAATTCACCGATGAGCAGATCCTTTCTCCCGTCACCGTTCCAGTCAAATACTGCCGGGGCAGCCCAGCCATTACCCTCTCCCATCACAGGTTTGCTCTCCCCCATAATTAACATTGGCTTACCCAGCCTGGGAGCACCGGGGATATCAGGCTGTATCAGTTCCGGAAAGTCGTCAGGACCTTTCCCCTGTTTATTAAATTGTGCTTTTAGTCCTGCAAAAGGTAGTATTATTATGACAGCCAATGCCCAGATCTTTAATCTGTTCGTTCTGCTTTTCATTATTTTTTCGTTTGTTATTTTTAGTTGTTGAAGTTGTTGCGACAAAGGATATCATGATTTAGAGCGTATCCGGAAAGTCCAATAGCAAAGTGCTATTACCCTTTCACTTTCAAAGGAAACTTTCCGGACACCCTCAAATTATCTACTCATCATAACCCGGGTTTTGCTCCATATCACTGTTTAGCAGCTGGTTCTGAGGAATCGGGTATATGGCTGCAGTTGAGGTCCAGCTTGGCTTCAATGCACCTAATACAGCATTCACTCTGCCGGTGCGCTTCAAATCAAACCAGCGGTGACCCCATTCGGTGAATAATTCTATCCGGCGCTCCTGCTCCACAGCTGCCAATGCAGCCTCTTTGGTCATAGTGGTTGACAAGACAGGCAGTGGATTGGGAACCTCGGCAGTGATAGTGACCCTTGCCCGGGCGCGTAAAACATTCAGATCGGCAATACCGTCGGCAGTTTTTCCTGACTGTTGTATCCTGGCCTCGGCTCGGATCAGATATTGCTCTGCCAGTCGGAAAACCATCTGGTACTCTGTAATAGGACTGCTACTGGCGACTTTATGTTTATTTGTACAGTAGGTAGTGGTATTTGTAATTCCCTTAACCCAATTAATTTTGCGTTTATCGCCTGCTTCAAAGCTGTTAAGCAGCTCCTGCCTCAGCACTACATACTTATTCGTAATAAAAGCAATAGCATCTCCTGAGTTATTCTTGTCATTGCTTAACTGCCATATTGCCTCTGTGCTCCCTTTTAAAAACACATTGTCCAGATTGGATTGCAGACTGTAGGGACCTGCATTGATGCAACCTGTGGCCTGTATCTCAGCATTGATCCAGTCACCTTTATAAAGGTACACCCTTGCAAGCAGAGCAGTTGCGGTACCCCAGTCTATCCGTACCCTTTCGATAGTGCCTGTATTGTATGAGGGTTGCAACAAGCTTTGTGCATCTTTTAAATCAGTTATAACCTGTTCGTATACATCAGCAACGGCTGTTCTTCCTGCTACATTGTTGACCCTGTAATCGGTAGTAAGAACAAGAGCTACATCACCGAACAGATTAGCCAGATAAAAATGGCAAAAGGCACGAATTACCTTGGCCTCGCCTTCAAATTTTCTTTTGAGCTCAGATGATAGTTCTGTCGAATTATTTACACCCTCAATCACTGCATTAGCTTTGTAAATAGTCTCGTACATCTTGTTCCAGAGTGTTGACAATTCTGAAGTTGTAGAGAGCAGGGTGTTGTTTTTAAAAAACTCGTATGTTGCTCCTGAAGATGTGTTTACTGTTTCATCTGCGGAAAGGGCAGTCAAAAAGGTTATACTTCCGATTCCTCCGGTAAAGGAGGACCAGGTGCTTCCTCCGTTTAAGGTAAAATAGAGGCCGCGCACCGCAGCCTCGGCAGTCTCCTGGTTGGCAAAAACGGTACTCCTTTCCAGTGCTGTGCGTGGCGGATCTATCTCAACGAATTTTGTACAAGAGGAGGCCAACACAACCAGTAATATATAATAATTAATTTTTAATATTTTCATAATATCAATGGTTTAAAGGTTAAAGTGTTATTCGGATACCACCTGTAATAAGCCTCAGGGGTGGCAGGGTTGTCTGTCCGGTTTCAGGATCCAAACCCTGGTAGTTGGTGATTGTCAATAAGTTTTGACCCTGGATATAGAGACTGAGCCCCTGAAGGTGCAACTTTCGGACACTTTTTTCTGAAAAGGTATAAGAGAGTGAAAGGTTTTTAAGACGGATATAAGAAGCATCGGTAAGAAAACGATCACTGCCCTTCAGTCTGGAATATGCTGTCCAAGGGGCACCGGAATCCGTTGAATATTTTTGGATATTTGTAATATTACCGGGGTTTTTCCAACGACTAAGCACAGAGGTTGGCTGGTTCTCAATCATTATACCGGGAGAGCCGATGGGATAATAATTATACCCATCCTGTTTTACAAACTGGAACAACACATCCAGTTGAAATCCTTTATATTGAAGAGTATTCAGCAAACCACCAAAGAATTTCCGTCCGAAATCCTTAATAACCGTGCGGTCGGTACTGTTGTAGGTTCCGCTACTATCCACATCCAAAAAGGTATAAAGACCGGTTTGTGGATCGACTCCTGTATAATGATACAACTTTCTTATATTCAGTGGCTCCCCAATTACAAGTGTGCTATTGTAGCTGGAATTTGCCTCCAGGTTGGGGAAATCTACCAGTTTATTACGGGGTATAGAGATGTTAAAGGAGGTATTCCACTTAAACTCTTTTTTTTGAAAGTTTGTGGTGTTCAACTCAATTTCCACCCCGGTGTTTTGAACTGTAGCCGGCAAATTGGAGAGAATACTGTTAAAGCCGGTAGTAGGGGCAAGAGCATAGCTAACCAGTTGGCTGGAAGAACGGTTTTTATAATACCCTGCCTGAAGGAATATGCGGTCTTTAAGAAAACCCATTTCAATAAACGCCTCAAATTTCTTGTTGATTTCCCAGGCATAATCGGCATTGAACAGGCGACTTGGATTAAGTGCCGACTTGCCCTGGTAAGTATTGTTGGCTGTTGTGGAATAGGTGTCCAGGTACTGGTAGTCTCCTATCTGATCATTACCGGAGGTCCCGTAACTGGCCCGCAGTTTACCAAAACTCAGAAAATCCAGATGTTTTTTGATAAAGGCCTCTTCTGAAAAGATCCAGGCCACACCGACAGCTCCGAAATTGGAAAATTGCTTGTCCGGTCCAAAGCGGCTGGAACCATCTCTACGACCCGTAAGGTTAAAAATATAGCGCTTTTCGATCGTATAATTAATCCTGCCGAACAAAGCCTGGTAACGGTATTGGTTAAAGGCTGATGTAGTAGTAATTGTTGAAGCCGAACCAATATTTTTCATTAATGCTTCATTTGGAAACCCACTTGCAGACTGATTAGTGTTTTGTTGTTCCTGGTTCATAAAGGTAGCCCCTGCTAGTACGCTTAAGGATTGATGATTTTTGAATTTCACATCATAGTTGAGCTGCGGCTCTATAATCCAGTTTTGTATATTGTTTTGAAAAAAAGTAGAGTAATAACTGTAAGTAGTGTAATAAGGATCGTACATACTTTTGGGTGCTGTCCTTACCCCCTTCATACCGGTATTGGTATAGCCTATGGAAGTTTTTAAAGTTAAATTCTGTAGTAATCGGTAACTGACATCTATGTTGCCCAAAAAGCTGTTTGTGGTGGCATCATATCCCCCTTTAAGATAAGCCAGTGGGTTTGTCCAGGAGCCAAGTCCTGAAGATTCAGGCTCCCAGTTTAAGGTGCCGTCTTCATTGTACAAAGCCGGGGCAACCGGAGCCAAAGTCAATGCCTCAGTTGTTAAATCTCTGTTTATCAGATCGGAGAAATTCACAGAATAGTTTACTACTGCATTGATCCTGAATTTTTGATCTTGTGAGGTATTGGTGAGGCTGAGATGTGTGGAGATCCTTTGATCGGCACCGTTGCCGGGGAAAACAGTCGTCTCACGGTGATATCCGCCCCCAACAGAAAATTGTGTCAAATCACTTCCTCCCGATACGGACAATTGTATATCGTTGCTTTTGGCAGTATTTCCTATCAATACCTTTTGCCAGTCGGTATAACGGGTATTGTTCCACAAGCCGTTCAGATCATAATCAGAACTGCCAGGTGTTTTTCCGTCATTAGCAAAGGCCTCCCTTCGCATCTCCAGGTATTGTTCTGAATTTAGAAGATCCATATATCTGGTCAGATTTCCTATACCACTATAGAAGTTCAGGTTAACTTTAGTCTTCCCTGCCTTTCCTTTTTTAGTTGTGATCAGGATTACTCCGTTGGCACCCCGTGAACCGTAAATTGCAGTGGCATCGGCGTCTTTTAAAATTTCAATGCTTTCAATATTCGCAGGATCAATAGTGTTCAGCGGGCTTGTTCCGGTTAAAAAAATGTGGAAGTTCGAATTATTTACAGGTGACAGGGAAGTGGATGAAAATGGTACTCCATCAATTATATATAAAGGATCATTCCCGTTGGCTATACTGTTCTGTCCACGTATACGCACCTGGAAGCTACCCCCCGGTACACCGGACTGCTGAGTAATATCCAAGCCCGGCACATTGGCCTGCAAAGCAGAGAGCACATTTTGCACAGGTTGTTTTTCAATATCTTTGGCATTGACCTTTGAAATACTGCCGGTCCGTTCTTTCTCCTTTACAGTATAATACCCTGCATTAACTGTTACCTCTTTCAGTTCGGCAATTTCTTCCTGTAAGGTCACGTTAATCTCCTTCCTGTTCCCAACAGCAATTTCCTTTTTTTGGTAACCAATGCAGGTAAAAACAAGGATATCATTTTCACTTGCTTTAATAGTATATTTACCGTCGGTGTCGGAGGTTGTACCTTTATTTGACGCCCCTTTCACCACTATGGTTACATCGGATAAAGGTTCCCCTTTGCTGTTTGTTACCTTGCCGGTTATGGAAATTTGTTCTCTTGCCTTTTTCACTTGCGAAGCGGGAAAGATAACTACCTGCTTGTTTACTATTTCAAAAGCCAGTCCGGAGTCTTTAAGACAATAGCTGACAATTTCTGCCAAAGGAACTTTTAGGAAGTCACCGGTTACCTTTTTAAGGATTTTAATATCGGAACTCTGGTACAGGAAACTATATCCACTCAGCTTTTCAAGTTGTTCAAAGACCGATTCAACAGTTTGATTGTTACACTTCAGCGTGTAAGTCTTGATTTGATTACTCTGGGCAGAAGCAGTGGCCATGGTCAAGACACTAAATGCCCCTGATAGAATAAGCGAGAGATTGACAATTAACAATGTTTTTCCTATTCCATGCTTTTTGCGGAAAAACATTGTATGGAAATTTTTCATACATTTGTTTTTAGAGTTTAACATAAATTCTGATTGTTTCTCCCCTGTTAATTCCGGGGGGAGGCTGGGCAGGGGGTTGTTCGAGCAACTCCCTGTCTTTTTGTGTAGTGGCTTAGGTTATGGTTCTTTCATAATAGTAATTGTTTTATTGGTTACCTGAAACTGTATACGTTTTGTTTTTCCCAACAGAATGAAAATTTCTTCTACACTGGTTTCTCTCGGAATATTACCTGTGAAACAGAGGCTCTTAAGTGAAGAATCGGCATAAAAAATATCGACATCGTACCATCGGGACATATTTCTCATTATATCTTCAAGCGGAGTGTCTTTAAATATGAATCTGCCGTCTTTCCAGGCAGTGTACAAGGAGGTATTCACCTCTTTCACTCTGATCACTCCTTCTGAATTAAGCTCAGACTGTTGTCCGGGCTTTAATATTACCAGCCCGACTTGTACGTAACCTTCCACCAGTGTTGTTCTTACTGTAGATTCGTCGGCATAAGCATTGACATTGAAGTGTGTACCTAGCACTTTTACTTCGGGTTTATTAACTACTTCAACTATAAAGGGAACCTTGTTTTTCTCTACTTCAAAATATACTTCACCTGATATTGCGACCCTGCGTTCTTTTCTGTTGAATTCAACGGGAAATTTTATGCTGGAAGCAGCATTCAGCCATGCCTTAGAACCATCGGGCAGCTCTACAAAATATTCTCCTCCGCGTGGTGTTTCTATGGTGTTCATTCCTGCCTGACCCCCTTCATAAGGTGAGGAGTTCGCATATAGCAATCTACCGTCATCTTGTTTGATTATTTCAGATCCTCCCTGAGTAGCCAGAGTGCCGGTCCTGGCACTGTCCAAAACTATTTTGGACCCATCTCCCAGAGTAAGTATGGCTTTATTGCCACCCGGAACGATATTATTTATTTGTAATTCTGCTGTTTGTTCAAGAGATATTTGTTGTCTGTCATAATAAAACCAAGTGCCGGTTATCATAAGAATCACTACTGCCGCTGCAGCATAGCGAAATAAAGAACGATTAAAATATCTGTGTTTATCTATTTGTTTGTCTATTTGACGCTCGAGTTTTTCCCACTCTTTCTCCTGATCATATCCGGACAGTATCTTTTTACGATTTCCCCATTGAGACTGGCTTTTTAAGGTATCATAAATAGTCTTGTTCCCGGGTGCTTCATCAAGCCAGTTCTTTAACACCTGCAACTCATCAGGTGATACGTTCCCCGACAGTTCCCGGCTTATCAAACGGGCAATTTCAATATCCTTTTTGTAATTTTTCATTCTTTTTACTGTATCCTTCTTAAGTATAATAACGTTTGGGTAGAAAACGGGTGACAATTTTTTTATACTTTTACCAACAAATGGAGTTAATGCAGATTACAGATACGCATATTTTGAGTATCAGAGAGGGAAACATGACAAGTTTCAGATTACTGTACGAAACTGTTTTCCCACCACTGATTTTGTTTTCACGTCGGTTTGTGGATGAAAAGGATGCCGCTGCAGATCTGGTGCAGGAGGCTCTGCTTGCATACTGGAACCGTCGTAAAGAATTTAAAACGGTTATCGAAGTAAAAGCGTTTCTGTTCGGCACCCTTAAAAATATGTGTCTTAACCATCTCCGTACAAAAAAAGTGCATGGACGATATGTACAAAAAACAATGGAAGAGGCAGATCGAAACACAGAACAAGAGGAGGAGTCTTTAGTGATCAACCATGCTATTATTGAAGAAGAGACCTTTGCATTGTTGTTCCGAGCTTTATCTGAACTGCCCCCACGTGAAAAAGAGATAATGGAACTCAGTCTGCAAGGCAAAAAAAATCAGACAATTGCAGATGTCCTCAGTTTGTCGGTGAACACAATAAAAACATTGAAGTTAAGGGCATATCGCAGGATAAGAGTATTACTCTGGCAAAGAGGATAGTAAGGCAGAACTTAAATTTGAGAATGCCTTTCTCCTTGGACTGAAAAACTCCGGCGTTGTCTGATAATCATTAACCTAAAACTTACTTTATAAACCTAGTACTATAGATCAGACAACGCGGAGTATTCATCAGGTTAGATAATTGTTTGCTTTTTACCTACTTAATCTTTACCTCTATGAGCAGATTCTCTTCTACCGGAGGAAGGCAAAAAACTGAATTACAGCTTTGATAACGTAGCTTTGCTTTTATTTTATATAACCCAGACTTCGTTTCCGGTTGTACTTTAAATAAGGGTCTAATTTTTATTTTTCCCATGTACACCTGATACAGATCTTTAACCATAGGCTCCGGCCATTGAATTTTCTCTTCCATAACAATGCCCTCTGGTAGTTCAAATGTAATGCTGGCTTCCAACATCCCCTGTTCTGCATTTGTGCCCGTGGGTGCATAGATATACCAAGAATCCTGAATATCTAAAAAGATATTTACGTTGAATTTCTCCCCAATATGAACTACTTCGGGTATTTTTGCGGTGAATTTTACAGGCAGTTTAGATTGTTCCTGCGCCCGGCATAGGTTGATTGAGCCGATAAAAAGGAAAAGCAGACAGTATAAAAAGTGTGTGTATCTTAATTGTAACATTGTATTCCTATTTCTGTTGTTTTTCACCTAACATTACATATACATATCCTTTGTGGGCCAGTCTGCGATACTCCTCCTTGCCATAATAATTTTTGAATAACATTTCCCGCGTCATCAATCTTCTTTTACTGGCCTCCTCATTATTAATTCCAAGTTCAGAAACCCTTTTTTCAGCCCGCTCCATCTGGTCTTTTATCATCTTTTTGAAACTCTCACTATAATACACCGGATTTTTTTTGATGATCCCTGTTTCATATTCCCAGTTCCAGGATAGGTTATAGTCAAATGCACCATCGATTGTGGCCACACTTGTCCCTATCAGAAGATCATTCACTCCATCATTGTTCCAGTCAGTCACATAAGTCTGGAGCCAGCTTCCGGGAAAAGTCTTGCCACCATCTTTGGTTTTAAACAGCGCCACTCCGGATTCAAAACGATGTCCCTTTTGGGTCCTCACACCCCGAAAAAAGGTAACTGCAGCTTTGCCTTTATTCAGATAACAGTCAGTGACCATCAAATCCAATACGCCATCCTGATCCCAGTCTGTTACTAAGGGCACAATATTATCAGAACCGGCAATTGACAGAGTTCCTATATAATCTTTCACATCTTCTTTTGTGTAGGCATATATTTTCAGTGGATTCTCCTCTACATCCAGCAAGAACTCCCGGTAGCCAAATTTTGGTTTGTTTTTGGTTCCTGTGTTTTTGCTTATACGTAAACCGGCTCCTCCCACAACCATATCTTGGAGGCCATCCCCGTCAAAATCCCCGAAACTTACTGAGGAGTAATTCCAATAGGAGTAGCTTTGTGGATCTGTAACGGGTAAATTATTCCCGTAAAGAGGATGTTTGTCCCGGTACTCCTGTTCAATTTTTTCTCCGGTTATAAAACCGTGCTCACCCCCTCTGAACCAGGTTACATCCCCCGGGAAATAGTGACCGGTAATAAGATCCGGGTACCCGTCATTGTTCAAATCTGCAAACTGAGGTCTGAACGACATGCAGCACCACAAATAGACCGATAATGGTGTACCATTGCTTTCGGTGCCTTTTGCCGGTTCAACATAGGGCATTGCATACTTAAACTCATCTGAAAATTCCGGAGAGTTATCACTCCCCTCATTGATGTATACCCTGATGAAATTACCCAAAACATTACCGTTTGCCATTTCCAATCCGCTCGCAAATTCTCCAATAAGCAGATCTTTTTCCCCGTCACCGTTCCAATCGAACACTGCCGGGGCAGCCCAGCCCATTCCTTCACCCATCAACGGTTTAGTCTCCCTCATAATTAACATTGGCTTACCCAGCCTGGGAGCACCGGGAATATCCGGCTGTATAAGTTCCGGAAAGGACTCAGGACCTTTTACCTGTTTGTTTGACTGAGCACTTATTTCTGTCAGGGGCATAATAATGATAACTAATGCCCATATCTTTAATCTGTTCATTTTGATTTGCATTGCTTTGTTTTTATTTTATTATTTTCAGTCACTGCTGTTTTGCGATAAAGAATATTATAATTTAGAGCGTATCCGGAAAGCCCAATACCAAAGTGCTATTACATTTGCACTTTTAAAGTAGACTTTCCGGACACTCTAAAATTATCTATTCATCATAACCCGGATTTTGCTCCATATTGCTGTTTAGCAACTGATCCTGAGGAAGCGGGTATAAGGCAGCCATTGAAGTCCAGCTTGGTTTTAACGCACTTAAAACGGCGTTCACTCTGCCGGTGCGTTTCAAATCGAACCAGCGGTGTCCCCATTCGGTGAATAATTCTATCCGGCGCTCCTGTTCCACGGCTGCCAATGCTGCCTCTTTGGACAAAGTGGCTGATAAGGCAGGCAAGGGATTGGGAACCTCGGCAGTGACAGTCGCTCTTGCCCTTGCCCGTAAAATATTCAGATCGGCAATACCGTCCGCAATTTTTCCTGACTGCTGTATTCTGGCCTCGGCACGGATCAGATACTGCTCTGCAAGTCTGAAAACCATCTGGTACTCCGTGATGGGACTGCTGCTGGTGGATTTATGTTTATATGTAATATAGTTGGTGGTGTTAGTAATTCCCGTAACCCAATTAATTCTGCGTTTATCTCCTGCTTCAAAGCTGTTAAGCAGCTCCTGACGCAGCACTACATACTTATTCTTAATAAAAGCAAGAGCATCTCCGGCGTTGTTATTGTCGTTGCATAAGTGCCAGATTGCCTCTGCGCTTCCTTTCAGAAACACATTGTCCAGGTTGGTTTGCAGGCTGTAGGGACCTGCATTGATACACCCTGTGGCCTGTATCTCTGCATTGGCCCAATCTCCTTTATAAAGGTACACCCTTGCCAACAGAGCAGTTGCGGCACTCCAGTCTATCCGTTTCCGTTCAATAGTGCCGGTATTGTATGAGGGTTGTAACAAGCTTTGTGCATCTTTTAAATCGGTGATCACCTGTTCGTACACATCTGCCACTGCAGTTCTGTCTGCCACATTGTTGACCCTGTAATCGGTAGTAAGAACAAGAGCTACATCACCGAACAGGTTAGCCAGGTAAAAATGGCAAAAGGCACGGATTACCTTTGCTTCACCTGCAAATTTGCTTTTGAGCTCAGATGATAGTTCTGTCGAATTATTCACCCCCTCAATCACCGCATTGGCTTTGTAAATGGTCTCGTACATCTTGTTCCAAAGGTCTCGCACATTGATACTGGTAGAAAGCAAGGTATTGTTTTTAAAAACATCAAGATTTGTGTTACTGGAAACAGTCACCGTTTCATCTGCAGAGAGCGACGATAAAAAGGTTATACTCTTGATGCCGCCTGTAAAGGAGGACCAGGTGCTTCCCCCGGTTAAGGTATAATAGAGGCCCCGTACGGCGGCTTCGGCAGTCTCCTGGTTGGCAAAAATGGTACCCCTTTCCAGTGCTGTACGTGGCGGATCTATCTCCACAAATTTTGTACAAGAGGAGGCCAACACAACCAGTAAGATATAATATTTAATATTTAAAATTTTCATAATATCAATGGTTTAAAGGTTAAAGTGTTATTCGGATACCACCTGTTATCAACCTCAGAGGTGACAGGGTTGTTTTTCCGGTTTCCGGATCAAGCCCCTGATAGTTTGTTATGGTTAACAAGTTTTGTCCCTGTAGATAGAGACTTAGCCCCTGAAGATGCAACTTACGGACACTCTCTTCAGAAAAAGTGTATGTGAGTGAAAGGTTTTTAAGACGGATATAGGAGGCATCAGTTAGACAATGATCACTCGATTGCATTCTCATATAGACAGTCCATGGAGTACCCTCATCCGTTGAGAATTTTTGAGTATCAGCGATATCCCCGGGGTTTCTCCAACGATTCAGTACAGAAGTTGGCTGGTTTTGAATCATTATTCCCGGTGAGCCGGAGCCAAAATAATTATAGCCGTCCTGTTTTACAAACTGGAACATAACATCCAGTTGAAATCCTTTATACTGGAATGTGTTCAGCAAACCACCAAAGAACTTCCTTCCGAAATTTTTAATAACCGTCCGGTCGGTACTATTGTAGGTTCCGCTACTATCCACGTCCAGAAAAGTATAAAGGCCGGTTTGAGGATCGACTCCGGTAAAGTGATACAACTTTCTTATATTCAGTGGTTGTCCAATTATATGGGTGCTATTATAACTGGAATTTGTCTCCAGGTTGGGGAAATCGATCAGTTTGTTGCGAGGTATCGAAATATTGAAGGAGGTGTTCCACTGAAACTCTTTTCCTTGAAAATTAACGGTATTCAATTCAATTTCCACCCCGGTGTTTTGGACCGTAGCCGGCAAATTGGAGAGAATACTGTTAAAACCGGTGGTTGGTGCTAGTCTATACTTAACCAGTTGGCTGGAAGAAAGATTTTTATAATACCCTGCCTGAAGGAATATGCGATCCTTCAGAAAGCCCAGATTAACAGCCACCTCAAATTTTTTATTTATTTCCCAGGCATAATCAGCATTAAACAGGCGGTCGGGATTAAGTGCAGATTTGCCTTCATATGTATTGCTAGCTATTGTGGAATAAGTATCCAGGTACTGGTAATCTCCAATCTGATCATTCCCGGAGGTTCCGTAACTGGCTCGAAGTTTGCCAAAACTTAAAAAATCAAGGTGTTTTTTCACAAATGGCTCTTCAGAAAAGATCCAAGCCACACCAAAAGCCCCGAAATTGGCAAATTGCTTGCCGGGACCAAAGCGGCTGGAACCGTCTCTACGACCAGTCAGGTTAAAAATATACCGGTTTTTGATTGAATAGTTCAATCTGCCGAACAGAGCCTGATAACGGTATTGGCTAAAGCTTGATGAACTATAAATAGATGGTGCTGAACCAATATTTCTCATTAATGCTTCATTTGTATACCCCCAAGTAGTGTGATAGGCACTTTGCGACTTTTGGTCCATAAAGGTAGCCCCTGCCAGTAAGCTTAAGGTTTGTTGGTTGGTAATGTGAAGTTCATAGTTAAGCTGCGGCTCAATAATCCAGTTTTGAGTATTATTTTGGTGAAAAACAGTTGCGTTATCATAAGCATAATAGGGATCATACATACTCCTAGGTGCTGTCATTATGCCGTTCATCCCGGTATTGGTATAACCGATTGAGGTTTTTAGAGTTAAATTCTGAAGCAGACTGTAACTGACATCTATATTGCCCAAAAAATTATTTGTCTGGGAGTCGTATTCCCCGTTCAGGTATGCCAGTGGGTTTGTCCAGGAACCAAGTCCGGAGGCATCAGGCTCCCAGTTTAAGGTGCCGTCCTCATTGTATATTGCCGGAGAAACTGGAGCTAGGGTTAGTGCTGTTACTGTTAAATCCGTGCTTATCAGGTCTGAGAAACTTACGGAATAATTTATTGAGGCATTCATTTTAAACCTTGTGTCCGGAGAAGTGTTGGTCAGTCTTAGATGGGTGGAGATCCTCTGATCGCTTCCATTGCCCGGGAAAACAGTCGTCTCTCGATGGTATCCCCCCCCTACAGAAAATTGAATCAAATCACTCCCGCCAGATGCTGACAATTGAATATCGTTACTATAGGCTGTATTTCCCAACAGCACTTTTTGCCAGTCGGTATAACGGCTATTGTCCCATAAGCCACTCAAATCATAATCGAAATCACTAGGAGTGGAAGCTGCATTGACAAAGGCCTCATTTCTCATCTCAAGGTATTGCTCGGAATTGAGCAAATCCATATAACGGGTCAGGTTTCCCATACCGCTGTAGAAATTCAGGTCAACTTTTGTTTTGCCTGTCCGCCCTTTTTTGGTAGTAATCAGTATCACACCGTTTGCGCCCCGTGAACCGTAAATGGCTGTGGCATCGGCGTCTTTTAAAATTTCAACACTTTCAATATCAGCAGGATTAATAGCGTTCAGGGGGCTTGTTCCGGTTAAAAAAATGTGGAAATTCCAATCATTGACAGGTGACAGGGATGTAGATGAAAAAGGAACCCCGTCAATGATATACAAGGGGTCATTCCCACTGGCTATACTATTCTGCCCACGGATACGCACCTGGAAATTTCCTCCGGGGGCACCGGACTGCTGAGTAATATCCAAGCCCGGCACATTGGCCTGCAAAGCAGAGAGTACGTTTTGCACAGGCTGTTTTTCAATATCTTTGGCATTGACCTTTGAAATACTGCCTGTCCGTTCTTTCTCCTTTACAGTATAATACCCTGCATTAACTGTTACCTCTTTCAGTTCGGCAATTTCTTCCTGTAAGGTCACGTTAATCTCCTTCCTGTTCCCGACAGTAATTTCCTGTTTTTGGTAACCAATGCAGGTAAGAACAAGAATAGCATTTTCACTTGCTTTAATAGAATATTTACCATTGGAATCGGAGGTTGTACCTTTATTTGACGCCCCTTTCACCACTATGGTTACATCGGATAACGGCTTTCCTTTTTCATTGGTTATTTTCCCTGTTACTATAACCTCCTGTTCATTTACTTTTGGGGTGACAACTATGGTTTTACCCTCAATAATATAACCCAGGGGTTGTCCTTTAAAACATTTCTCCAGAGCCCCTGAAATATTTTCTTTCTCCAGTTTCACACTTACGGGATGTGCTTTTTCAAGCATTTCAGAATTGTAGAGGAATTCATAGCCGGTTTGCCGGTTTATCTCTTTAAAAATACTTTTCATAGAGACTTTTTCACACGAAAGACTGATTGTCTGTGCATTAACCTCTGCATAAACCTGCTGCATGAATAGAACACTCAGGATAATTACCAGTTTCATGGTTATCAGAATTTTGATGAGCGGCTGCCAATTAATCCCCGATTTCTCAGGAATATGGCAGAATGAATTTAAATTCATAATTTTGTTTTGGTTTTGGTGAATACTTGCTTTGTTTTTCATTTTTTCGCCGGAACTATCCCGGGTTCCGTCTCTAGCGGAATCCGGTTTTTTATATATTTTCAGGCGAAATTCGGTTTTGTTTATTTGTTCTATCTGATTTTTATGTTGACCTCCTTTTTATTTATTACTAACAATTATTGTGTTCCCTATAATTTTAAAATCCACAGTTCCGGTCATTTTCATAAGATTGAGAATGGCCGATATATTTGACCTGCGTGAAATGATGGCTCCAAAAGTAAGAGCCTTCAAATCCTTGCTTTCATACTGCACATCAATATCATACCAACGGGACAGATTTTTCATGATAGATTCAAGGTCGGTATCGTTAAAATTGAAGAGACCTTTTTTCCAGGCGATGGATTCATCAATGTCAATCTTAGCAATGTTGAATGCTCCGCTGGCATTAAGAGAGGCCTGTTCTCCGGGATGCAATTTAAGGTACTGAGGTATCAAATTATTGAACTTTTGGAAAACTTGTACAGAGCCTTCTATGAGTGTAGTTTTAATTGCAGGCTCGTCTTCATATGCATTAATATTGAAATGGGTCCCCAATACTTTAACTTCTGCCTTATTGGCTATGCTTACAATAAAAGGCATCTTTTCGTTTTTGGCTACCTCGAAGTAGGCTTCTCCCCTGAGCTCCACTTTTCGTTCTCCAGCGGTGAATGAGGTGGGATAGGTAATACCAGAGGCAGCGTTGAGCCAGACTTTTGTGCCATCGGCTAAAGTGATGGAAATTACCTCACTCCCCCGAGGATTGTCAAGTGTGTTATATACGATTTCTGCAGAGGTTCCTTTATACTGAAGTTGCCCGTCGTCCAACTTAATGATTTCTACTCCTTTCTGCTGAGCTAACTGACCATTAGCAAGACTATCCAGATACAGAACCTGACCGTCTGCAAGGGTGATCCTGGCCCGGCTGGCATCAGGAGCTTTCACATCAAGGGGTTGGGCAATTGTAGTAGAAAGCTGGTCCTGGGGCTGGCCCTGCCGGTCTGTAAACAAGAAGTATGCACCGGTAATCATTAGAACTACTACTGCCGCTGCTGCAATACGGCGCAACGGATAGAAGTAACCGATCTTTTTCTTTGGAGCAATAACTTCCCGTATGGTCTCATAAAGTTGCTGCGACTGTCCCGATGACAATAGTTCTGGCAACTTTTCCTTTTCCCAGCGTTGTTCTATCCATTTTTTCAGGGTATCAGCATTAGATGGGTCGGCCAGTGCCTGTAACAGTTCCTGCCTTTCTTCCAGACTGATTGATTGCCTTTGATATGCATCCAATAAATTATATAAACGATCTGTTTTCATCTGCTACTTTATGTTTTTACTCCCCTATTCAACAACAAGACTAATGAGAAGTGAAAAGGGGTGAGTCGGTTATTTAAAATAAAAGGAAACTAAGGGTACGACTGTCGAGAAAAAGCCGGATACTCCGTAGAGCGGCTTTCATGTGACTTTTGATGGTGTTAATACTAAGCCCCATCTGCCGGGCAATCTCTTCATGTTTCATACCCTCCTGACGGCTTAATATAAACACTTTTCGTTGTTGTTCGGGCAACTGGCTGATAACCTGTTGTAAAAGACGATTGTATTCGCTAAACATCACCTCTTCTTCGGTATAGTTTGAGACTTCGCTCTCCTGTCTGTCTATTTCCTGAAGAATAAGTCGTTCCTTCGCAAGGCGGTTCAGGAAGGTATAGCATTGATTGCGCACCAGGGTCTTGAGCCAGGCATCAAACTGACGTATCTCCGAAAGCTCTGAGCGGTGTGTCCATATCTTGATAAAAATTTCTTGTGTCACCTCTTCTGCCAGTACATCTGAGCGTGTAAGGAAGAAGGCAAACGAGTAAATGCGCTGATTATGGGCCTCATAAAGACGGCGGAATGCAGCTTCGTTGCCTCGTGCCACTAATTCAAGAACAATTTGTTCTTTATATGACGGTTTCCCACTCACATTAAGGTTGTTATTGTATTAATAATTATTGACCACACCACGATTTCTTATCTCAGGAACTTAAATCCCGGCACAATTTCTATCGTAAAACCTTCTTCAAGAGTGAATACATCTTCCTGAGACAATGTCACAATAGTTCCTTTCTCCAGATTATATGTTTTCATGGCATCTATCAATCCTGCAAACTCCCGTTTTCTGTTATCTGAATCAACGGAGAGACAAACCTGAATAGCTTGCTGAACAGTTCCCTTTTCAACTATCACAAAATCACATTCAGCGGTTCCCTTATGATAGTATATTTCCCTATATTGGTAACGTAAAGAGTTATAAACCACATTTTCCAGTTTGTGACCTAAGTCCTCCTTTATCTTACTTACATTTGTACTAACCAGTCCAGTGTCTATAGCATATATTTTTTTTGGATTTATGGCCTGCTTTTTTAATGAATAACTGAATAACGGTACAAGACTTATAAGATAACTATTCTCCAGATGAGAGAGATATTCTAATATTGTTGTCGTCGAGTTTATTCCGGATGGCTCTCTCAATTTATTGGCAGAAGTTAGATTGCCAATATTAGACAATAGAAATATTGCAAGCCGTTTCAATCCCATAGTATCTCTAATATTGTATCTTATAGCGATATCCCTTATTAATATATCATCAAGTAAAGCCGCCAATATTTCTTCATACGATTTTTTTAGATATTCTGGAAAACCTCCGTAAAGCATATACTCCCTGAGAGACACTTCATCTTTTATATACTCCTTGAACTTGCAAAACTCACTGTAGGAAAATGGGAATAATTCATTGGTCAAATGTCTGCCAGTAAGACTTGTACCAAGTTCCCGACTTAATAATGATGCATTTGAGCCAGTTACATAAACCCTAAAGCCCTCATCCAATTTCTGTCGAACATATCTTTCCCATCCGGCAATAATCTGGATTTCATCAAACATTAATACTTTTGTATTATTTGTATCGATAATAAATCTGTCAATTTTAGTGAAATCCGAAAGCTCAAAATCATATAAACGGGGATCGTCAAAGTTTATGTATAGAGCTTCAGGATATGTTTCTACAAGAAGTTGGTGGAGCAATGTACTCTTCCCGCATCTACGGATACCCGAAATTATGACGGCAAATTTTTCAGTAACAGGTAATGTGACAAGCCTTTCCCTCATCATTCCCACATCTTTTTTCTCCAAAGCAATCTTCTGCTGATTAATTATCTCTGATAGAAAATCTATCTGTATCATAATATATAAGTTAATTGAAAACAAATTTAGTTATAAATATTCCAAAACCCAAAATAGTTTTCATTCGTAATGGAAACTATTTTTCATTAGCAATGGAAGTATTTAACTGTTTTGAAGATTACAATACAACGAACAAACAGGCGTGATATTTGTTGATAGGGTTGTCGTTTAAATGGAAAAAATGAATATAGGCAGAGTAGAGGAGGCACTAAAAAGTGTTGTACATCCGGTTAAGGAGAGAGACGTTGTTTCTCTTGGTATGATTGAGGATATAAAAGTAGATCCCGAGAAAAAAGCAGTTAAGTTTAAGCTGGTTTTTCCTTCACCTGATGCTTTATCGTCATCAATAAAGAAAAATTGCGAACAGGCTGTAAGAGACGCCTTTCCCGGACAAGATATTAAGGTTGGCATCATGGAGCTTGTGAGAGAGCGAAAAATTGAAAAGAAGGTCAACCTTGAGATGGGGCAGGAGGCTCTGGCAAATGTAGGTCACATTATAGCAATAGCTTCCGGAAAGGGCGGTGTGGGAAAATCTACTGTAGCGGTTAACCTTGCAATCGCACTTTCAAAAGCCGGTTACAGAGTCGGACTTGCCGATGCCGATGTTTACGGCCCATCTGTACCCAAGATGACAGGAACAGAATCGGAGGCCCCTCTTGTTGATGATTCGAGTGGAAAAGAGATGATTATCCCTATTGAAAAGTACGGTGTAAAATGGATGTCTATCGGATATTTTGCTAAACCCGACCAGCCTCTTATCTGGAGAGGTCCCATGGCCAGCAACGCTCTTAAACAGATGGTTTTACAAGTAATTTGGGGAGAGCTTGATTTTCTGCTGATAGACCTTCCTCCCGGAACAGGCGACATTCATATCTCAATCGTGAAAGATATTCCTCTTTCCGGAGCCATTGTGGTTAGCACACCGCAGGCTGTCGCACTTGCAGATGTGGAAAAGGGGATAAATATGTTCCGTAGCAAAGATATAAACAAACCGATACTTGGGCTTGTGGAAAATATGTCGTGGTTCACACCGGCGGAACTTCCCCACAACAAGTACTACATTTTTGGAAAAGAGGGGTGCAAAAAAATGGCCGAACGATTCGGTATTCCTCTGCTTGGACAGATTCCGATAATACAAAGCATACGGGAGAGTGGTGATAATGGTGTTCCGATTGCTCTTCAGGAGAGAGAAGATAGTGCCGCATTTGCCTCCCTCGCCACAAAACTCGTCGCCACACTAACCCATTAGCAAATTAGCACATTAGCATATTAGCAAATTAACCCATTACAAGTGCTTGTACTTCGCCATCCGCTCATTCCATCTGTCCCTGGCAAACTGTTGAAGGTCTGCAACCACATCCCTGTCATCCATAATCTCGAGACCCAGAATTGTCTCAATTATGTCTTCCATTGTAACAACACCCTCGAAGCCTCCATATTCGTCTACTATTAATGCTATATGGGCCTTCTGAGAAAGAAGTTTTTCCCATAAAACCGTAAGTGGCTGAACATTGGGAGCTACCAGAATTGGTTTTTTAATTTCCAGCAGTTTAAGGTCAAAATCGTCTTTTGCAAGGTGTTCAAACACCTCCTGGCGATAAATGAAGCCAGTAATATCCTCCTTGTTGTCTCCCGAATAGACTGGAATCCTGGAATAGTGAAGGTAAATCTTGTTTTTGTAAAACTCTCCAATGGTAATCTCCTCCGATGCAGTTGCAACAACGACCCTCGGGGTCATTACATCGCTGGTCCTCACGCTCCTCAGTTTTATAAGGTTCTGTATTATCTTCTTTTCTGTATCCTCAAAAGTTCCCTCTTCGGTACCAATGTCAACCATGGCAGATATCTCCTCTCTGCTGACTGTTTGCTCCTCTTTACTATGTCGCGAGATAAGTTTCGTCATAATCACAGATAAAATAACCAATGGGTAAGTTATGTATATCATACCCTGAATAATCCTGCCAGAACTCATTGCAAGTGATCTCCAGTAGTGAGCACCAATTGATTTTGGTAAAATTTCTGAGAAAACAAGAATCAAAATTGTAAGTACCGCAGAGATTAAACCAAAATAAGCCTCTCCGAAAACAATAACAGCCTGAGAACCAACTCCAGCAGCACCAACAGTGTGAGCGATAGTATTTAATGACAAAATTGCTGCTAATGGTTTGTCTACGTTTTGCTTCAGTCTCTTGAAGATTTTAGCGGACTTATTGCCTTGCCCCTCCTTAATGTTTATAAAAGAGACCGGTGTCGTAAGAAGCACAGCCTCCATCACCGAACAAAGAAAAGAGATAGATAATGCAAGTAAAAGGTAAAAAATCAAGAGGCCCATAAACGTATTTATTTACTTATTATTTTGGGACATAAGGAATCTTTATTAATCCTTCATCTCACTTCTGAAAGTTTACAGAGTAACCGTGCTTTTCAGGCAGAGCTCTTTCATCTGGACTTCGTCAATTTTTGAAGGAGCATCAAGCATTACATCTCGCCCCGCGTTGTTTTTAGGGAAGGCAATGTAGTCACGGATAGTCTCCTGACCTCCGAACAGTGCACAGAAACGGTCAAATCCAAAGGCGATTCCACCGTGTGGTGGGGCACCGTACTTGAAAGCATTTATTATAAAGTCAAACTTATAAGCTGCCTCCTCTGCAGAAAATCCCAGAACCTCAAACATTCGTTGCTGAACTACTGAATCGTGAATTCTTATAGAGCCTCCACCAATCTCTGTTCCGTTAAGGACAAAGTCGTATGCGTTGGCACATACTAAGGCAATCTCATTTTTGTCTGAACTGTTGAACTTATCCATGTCCTCGGGTTTTGGAGAGGTAAACGGATGGTGCATGGCGTAGAAGCGTTGAGTCTCCTCGTCCCACTCTAAAAGCGGGAAGTCATAAACCCAAAGTGGAGCATAGACGCTGTTATTGCGAAGTCCAAGTCTGTTCCCCATTTCAATACGAAGTGTTCCGGCTGCCTCTTTGGTTTTTTTGCTGTCGCCTGCAAGAATGAGAATAAGATCACCAACCTTTGCTCCCATTGTTTTTGCAATTGCTGTAAAATCTTCCGGAGAATAGAACTTGTCAACTGAAGACTTGATTCCATCTTCGGCAACTCTTATATAAACCAACCCTTTTGCCCCTATCTGCGGACGTTTCACCCACTCTGTAAGTTCATCCAGTTGCTTGCGTGTGTATACAGCAGCTCCCTCAACACATATTCCACCTACATACTCCGCCGAATCAAACACCGGGAAGTTTTTACCCTGAACTAGGGATGTAATATCAGTTATTTTCATCCCAAAACGTATATCCGGTTTGTCTGAGCCATAAAAGTTCATGGCATCGGCATATGACATTCTTGGAAAAGCTTCATTGAATTCAAGATTGAGAATGTTTTTGAAAAGAGCCTTTATCATCCCCTCAAAAGTATTCAGAATATCCTCTCTTTCTACGAAAGCCATCTCACAGTCAATCTGGGTGAACTCAGGCTGACGGTCGGCGCGCAGATCCTCGTCTCTGAAGCAACGAACAATCTGAAAGTAGCGGTCGTAACCGGCCACCATAAGTAACTGCTTGAATGTCTGAGGACTCTGTGGAAGGGCATAGAATTCTCCCGGATTCATCCTTGAAGGGACAACAAAATCGCGCGCCCCTTCCGGAGTAGATTTTATTAGTACCGGGGTCTCTATTTCCATGAAACCAATTCCATCCAGATACTTGCGAACCTCCTGAGCCATTTTGTGCCTCAACTCCAAAGCCTTTTTTAGAGGATTTCTGCGAAGGTCCAGATATCGGTATTTTGCCCTTATCTCCTCTCCTCCGTCGGACTCGTCTTCAATTGTAAATGGTGGAACCAGAGATGCATTCAGTACAGTTATATCTGTCAGTTTAATTTCTACATCACCCGTAGGCAGCTTTGAGTTCTTGCTTGTTCTCTCAGTTACAACACCCTTCGCCTGAATAACGAACTCTCTGCCAAGTTTCTCTGCTGCTGTGTTTAAATCTTTGGAAGCACTCTCGTCAATTGTAAGTTGAGTTATACCATATCTGTCCCTCAGGTCGATGAAACTCATCCCTCCCATCTTACGAATTCTTTGTACCCAACCAGCCAGCGTAACTTGCTCACCAACATTGTTTATGCGTAACTCTCCGCACGAGTGTGTCCTATACATATCTTATAATTTCTAATAATAGCTACAAATGTAATACAATTATTTTTTTCTGGCGTATTTGGCTGCTTCCGGAATGACCGCAAGTATATTCTTTATTCTGTTATCGTCGGATGGATGGGTGCTGAAATCCAGCCCTATGCTTTCATGGCCAAGTATTGATAATCAATGATTTAATCATTATTTTCAAAACACATAATGTTGTGAATATCAAATATATGCCATGAAAGCATAGGGCTGAGCACTTTTTAGATCTCCATGTATTTTTTTACAAAATCGTTCAGCTCTTGGCCCCTGAGGTCCTTGGCAACTATCTTTCCTGATTCATCAACCAAAAAGGTTCTGGGAATAGCTGTCACCCCATAATCTTTGTTCACCGTTCCCTTTTCGTCCAACACCTGTAACCATGTTAGCTTATCATCTTGGATTGCTTTTAGCCACTTATCTTTATCCTCAACCTTGTCAATTGAGACACTGATTATTTCAAGACCCTTGTCTCTCCATTTACTGTAGAGTGCAATAAGGTTCGGATTTTCTGCACGACAAGGTCCACACCATGAGGCCCAAAAGTCAATTATTGTAAGTCTCTTCTTAATTGATGCAAGCGAAAGTTGCTCCCCTTTATCGCTGACAAGTGTGAATACAGGTGCCGCAGCTCCTATATCTGTTCTTGTTTCTGCATTGACCCTTCTTACAACGCTTTTATACGCATTTTTGTCGGAAAATTGTTTATACTGCTCAAGTATTTTCTTTAAATTATCTGTTGTAAAGCGCCCCATAAGTTTATTTACATAATTCAATCCTGCCAGATTATTACTATTAAGAGCAAATTCTTCTTGCTTGGCCCACCAGATTTTTGAGGCTTCCAGAGATTCTTTTTCAAGTTGTTCTGCTTTTTCTTTCTCTCCTTGTTTTTTTAGTGCCTCCACTTTCCTAAAACCGGTTTTCATTTTCATGCGCAGAGGTTCTATCTCCTTATCCAGAATAAAAAAAGCGTCATTGTTAGGTGTACCGGTAATAAAGATAAGCGAATCCTTTGTGGCGGTTATTGTGATGGTTCCTTTCTCCAGTATAATGTAATGCACCATGTTCCTGTCCAGATCCAGGGCATACAGCCAGCCAATTTCACCGTCATATTTATCTTGTTTATATGTAGCGACTCCATTTACAAAATAAACGGAATCATAGATAAAGGTGGGGCTGGGTACCTTAATCAGAATTTTTGCCATTCCGTTGTAAGGCATTATACCATGTTCATTAATTATTTTTTCTGTTTGGGCAATAGCGTATCCCGAAACGATAAGAAAAAATGCTATAAAAAATGCGTATATAAATTTCCTGTTTTTCATTGGTTTTATATTTAAAAGAGCCACCGCTAATGGCAGCTCTTTATGAAAATCTTCTCTGGTATCTACTAACCAACTAATTAAATAACTTAACCTAGTCAAGACACAAACCTAAATTTTAATCTGTAAATACCAGAGAAGATAATGTAACGATTGAATTATTCCCCGAATATCTCTTTCAATTTGGCAGCAAGTTCTTCACCTCTAAGGTTGTATCCGCAGACCTTGCCCTCTTTGTCGAGTAGAATAGAATATGGCACTCCTGTCATACCATAAGCTAAACCAAACATTCTTGCTACAGGACACTCCCAGCCAACCAGACTGGAAACCTGGTTTTTCCAAGGCAGATTATCCGCTTCAACTGCTCTTACCCATTTGTCCTTATCCTCGTCAATTGATACTCCCATAACAGTGAACCCTTTTGAATGGTATTTATTGTACAACTCGACAACATTTTTGTTTTCGGCTCTGCATGGGGCACACCATGATGCCCAGAAATCGACATGAACAACCTGGCCCCTTAATGAAGAGAGTGTAATTTTTTTTCCATAAGGGTCTTTAAGGGTAAAATCAGGAGCAACCTTGCCATAGTCGCATCTGCTCATAATATCGGCCCTGTCCTTTAGTCTGTTTGTATACCAATTATCTGGCGTTTTAGGATCGAAGAGGTTAAGCAAATCGCACAATCCCTTGTAATCCAGATTGCCAGTGCCGGCAGAAAGAAACATGGGCGCAAGTATCGTATTATTGTGCTTTATTGCAAAGCTCCTTCTAAAAGCATAAAAAGCATCATAGGACTTTCCGTTCTCTTCCATTAAAGCTTTTCTCTTAACCGGATCTGTTTCGGCTTTAATCGCTGTTCTCTCTTTAGCTATCTTAGCATCTATAGGAGCAACATCTATCTGGTATTTGTTCCATGCATCATTGGAGGGAGTGCCTGTTGCCTTTATGGTGACAGGTTTTGTAAAATCTCCACTGACTGTAATAACTCCCGGTTCAATAAAAAGGTTTGATAATGTTCTTGCGTTACCTACAAAAAGCACAGTTACTGTTCCCAAAAACTTCTCTTTCTTCTCTAGCCTGAAGGCTCCAGATTTTATTACCCCTACATTTAACGTATCACCGTCAAAAGCATTTAGTAAGTATACCCGTCCATCAGGTGCTCCTGTAATATTTCCAATTATCGTATAGCCACTTTTATTTTGCGCAAATGCCAGAAATGGTATAAATAAAATAAATAATAGTATTTTTTTCATAATAATTTAATCAATAGTAATTTATGATGGGTTAGTCGGTCATTGGCACCTCAACCCCTTGGCTGTTATAGTATTTTACGCCGGTAACTGTTCTGTCATATTGCTCCAGTTCTGAGTTCATCTCAATGTATGGAGTGAATATCGGCCATACTACTCTAGGATCATTTGCCGGAACATTAATTTTAAGAGAACCAAGATTGTGAGAATACGGGATATTCAGACGCTTAAGATCAAACAATCGCATATCTTTTCCATAAAGCTCCCTCCTCCTTTCCAGTAAAACCCTTTCCAAAACCTTATCCTTGTTGTTCTGGAAATCGGCTGGCGTCAAATTGACAAATGTTCCGGTTTTATATCTTTTAACACAAATTGCTTTAATGTCATTAAGTGCCTCCTGGAGTTTGCCATCACGTGCATTACACTCTGCTCTTGTTAGATACATTTCAGGAGTGGAGATTGGATTATGACAAGCAGAGCCACCTGCAGAGCCATCGGTTTTATACCTGTAGTTATAAAAATTGAACAGAAATGTAACTGTTTTGGTTGTTATCTTTCTATTTAATGCTACTGCGTTGAATTTCAGGGTCCGCCTGAGGTCAAAGTTATTTAGTGTTCCATCTGTATTTTTTGTGAAGTCAGGATACAATTTATTGAACGACATTGTATCTAAGATAAAATACGAGTTTGATGTTGTGGTATTGGCATTTTTAGCAAACGCCTTCCATAAAAGCATCTCCTCGTCATTCATTCTGGATATTCCCACCAGATTCGCATAATAATCTACCGTACCTGTATATATTGTGTTATAATCATACAGATAGCTTCTTGTCTGAAGGGCCTTGTTGGAATACTCAAGTGCTTTTGCGTAGTTGCCCATATAAAGATATGTTCTGGCCAATATGGCATTCACAGCTAATTTTGTAGGTCTGTGCTTATATTGGTTCACATCATCTGGCAAATCAGGCATTGCCTCTTCCAACTCTTTTATAATGAAGTCATACACCTCTTTTACAGAGTTTCTTACAAGAGGAGGTAATCCGGTAGGATTGTTGACAATAGGAACCCCTTTTGTAGTGGCTGCCGTTGAAGCATTATACTGAGGAGCGTATAAATTTATCAGCAGCAAATATGCATATGCCCTGTGAACCTTTGCCTCAGCTGCCAGTTGTTTTTGAATAACCATGTTGTCCGTTGCTTTAACTATTTCGGACAATATTGAGCTGCAAAGTGATATTATATAATACTGGTTGTTCCAGTTTACTTCATTTGTAAACGAAGGTGAAGAGTATGTCCATATTGTATTCTTGAACACATACAGGTTTTTAATGTGCTCCAATGTAGTAGTGTATGTGTTCCATTTAGTTGAATCCAGGTAGATATCATCAGATAATAAATCTACAAAGGACATTGTTACAGACAATGAATAGGAGTATCTGGAATTATCTACATAGTCCAGTAACTTTCTAAAATCGGCTGTCGTTTTGGCTATTACCTGGCCTCTAGGTAAGGAGTCAAGGAAATCTTTCTCGCAAGAAACAAATATACTTGAGATGAAAAAGATTGCAATTAAATATATAAATTTTTTCATAACCGTTTAATTTTATGCATTAAAATAATCCAATCTTTAATCCCAGAGAAAACTCGGGGCGATTACGTGTTACAAACAATAGTGCCCCATAGGTAGAACTACTGTATGGTGGGTTATCAGGATCAAAAGGAGCAAATTTGATAATCGGGCCCAAATTCCTTGCTTCCAGCACAATTCTCAAGTCTTTAAGTTTAGCCTTCTGAAGAAATGATCTTGGCACCAAATAACTTAATGTAATACTTTTTACTCTTACAGAACTGGCATTAAATACATTTTGTGTCCCATAAGCCATAACGGCATCCATTAATTGTGTATGTGTGCTATTTGTAATCTTGTTGTTCAGATTGTACATTTTTGCTGTAGTTGCATCTTCTGCAGATTTCCAGCTATGTGCCATCATTTCAGGTAAATAGGTATACATCTTGGTTGCTGTCATGAATGAACTGAACATTCCGGTTGGAGGATAGTCTCCAATAACCTTGTGCCCTAACTTATAATACAAACTAAAGGATAGCTCTATGTTTTTATATGCAAACCGGTTTGTCCATGAGCCAAAATGTTTTGGATCTTTTTGTCCCACAAACTTGAACAGTTTTTCCATATCAAGTTTATTTACGTCAGCAATATCAGTAATTTTTGTCTCTTTTCCGTCATAGATAATCTTAGGCAAACCTACCTCGTCATAGCCCGCCCACTCAATAGCTGCAAGATAGCTCAGAGGGTGGTCCGGTTTTCGGTAATAGAATGCCATTGTGGTATAAGCCGATATATTATTTGACACCCTTGTAATACCGGTAGCCATGTTTCTATTGGTTGAATATTGGAACATTGTCTGCCACTTAAAGCTTTTTGTGTTTATTACATTGGCCTGAATATCAAACTCCAGTCCGGTATTTTTAAGTCTTCCGGCATTTAATGTAGCCCTGTTGTTCTGGAAACCATATGTACCATTCACAGCCATCTGTACAAGACAGTCTTTTGAGTCCTTATGATAGAAGTTAATGGTACCGCTTATATTGTTTGAAAGGAAAGCATAGTCCAGTCCAAGATTGTAAGTAGAGGTCTTCTCCCATGTCAGGTTAGGATTTGGTGCCGATTGTATTGCAGAATAGGGAAGTTGCAAAACAGCATCTTTCCATGGATATCCATATAGATAAGGAGCGGCGCTTTTATCAATATTTCCGTTCCATCCGTATGATGCCCTTAATTTTAAATAATCAACACCCTTAAGATACTTCTTGGCAAAAGGTTCTTCTGTTATACTCCACCCAAATCCTAAAGACCATTGAGGCAAATTAGGAGATTCCGAAGAGCTTCCGAAAAGATTTGTCTTATCTAGTCTGATACTTCCTGTTAAGTCATATTTTGTTGAAAAAGTATAGCCAAAGTTGCCAAAGTATGAAACAAACCTGTCGTCCCTCCCGATGACACTGAAATAGTATTTTCCCGGAATCATTGGAACAGTCTGATAATATGTATATTGATTTGACAGTTTTGGATATACCGGTGTTTTAAAATCCATTGCAGCAGAATATGTAAGTGCCTGAGGGTCGTATCCATAATAGCCATATGGGGTTTCATCATAATAATCTCTTCTCCAGTCTGTTCCCGCCATAGCTTTTATTGAGTGCTTGCCGAATCTTTTGTCGTATGTAATTTGGGCACGATAGTTATTCCCGGAGCCGAATCTTTTGTTTTCATATAACATACCTCCCGGAGGAACAGGATATGTTCCGTCTGTCCTGGCATTGTTGTTAACCTGATTTCTCACCATCCATGAGCTTTCGTTATAATACTCCCGTAAATATCTGTTTATATATTGATATTGGTAAGATAGTTCAATATTTATACTCTTTATCGGCATCAGATTTACTTTGGCAGTAAGACGCAGGTCAGAATTTCTTTCTGTATTGTCCCTGTTATCGGCCTCTCTTTTAAGGTTCCAGTTCCAGTCGTAAGGGAGTTTGTATTTAGCTACAGTATCTGCTCTGGCCGATGTTTTTAAGGTATAATACGAATCGTAAGTAGATCTGGAATCCTGGGCATTCATGGGCAGGTAATTTCCATTATCGTCCAATATCCTGGTCATCTGATTTATGTAGTTCAGCTCTTTAATATCCATACCATTATTTGTCTGTTCAGTGAGGTTAAGGTTTGCCCCGACAGATATTCTTACCCACTGGGCAGGCATAAGCTGATCGTTAACATTTATAGTATAGTCTGTCCTGGTATTTCCCTTGTTATACTTCTTATTTGAAATGGCTGTCATGGAAGTTCTGAAATTATGGGTTTTACCACCAAGCTGATATGCTACATTTGCCTTTGTATTTGTCTCTAATTTATTAAAGAACAACTGGGCAAATTCATCTCTTACATCAATTTTCTTAAGCTCTTCCAGCTGGCTGTTTGCCACATCCATTGTAATCAACCCTTTCTTGGCTGCTGCAATAGTTTTAATAACAGGAGCCAGATCATATTTATCGTATATTGCAGCATTAGTGGTAAACGCATCCAGGTAAGTAGTTTGAAATGCCATCCACTTGTAAATATCTACTGCCTGCGAACTGCTGGCCCAAGGTATCTTATTAAGGTTAGGTGCTTGCTGGGCAAAAAAGTCAACAGAAACGTCAACCTGAGGAGTTGTGCTCTTTCCTCTTTTAGTTGTTATTACAATAACTCCATTTGCTGCCTGTGCTCCCCATATTGAGGCTGCGGCTGCATCTTTCAAAACAGTTACATTCTCAATATCATCCGGATTGATAGACTTCCAGGGATCCGATGCCGAACTTACCGGAAAGCCGTCAACAACAATAAGTGGGTTGTTGTCGCCGAATGTACTTGCACCCCTTATTATTATACTTCTGCTTGCCTGATCTGTAGGATATTGGTCTTCCACATAGTTTGGTTCGAAATACAAGCCCGGTACCAAGCCTTCCAATTTATCCTTTAAACTGAAATTCCCCACCCTTTCCAATACTTTAGAGTCCAGTATTGTATATGCTCCTGTTGCCCTCTCTTTTGGCAGCGTCTGGTAACCTGTTACCATCACTTCGTTAAGCTGCTTCTCATCTTCCTCCATAACAACAATATAATCTGTCCTGTCGTCCAGAAATAGAACAACGTTGTTCATACCTATCATCTTAAATAGCAATGACAACCCTTTTGTCTTTGGAACTTCTAAGACAAATTTTCCTTTGTCGTCTGTAAATGCACCTTTTTTTGTTCCCTGAAGAATTATTCCGACTCCGGGTAAGGGCATCTGGCTCTTATCCAGAACCAGACCTGTAATTTTTACAGATTGGACACTGGCCGGATTAACTGGTTTTTGCTGAATTACAATCTGTTTTTCGTTAAAAGTGTAAGTGATGTTAGTTTTGGCAAAAACAGTATTCAGAACGGTGGAAATAGTCTGGTCTTTTGCCTCAATCGATATTTTTGGCAAAGATTCCACCTGCGACGTTTTGTAAAAGAACTTAAACGTAGTAATTTTCTCAACCTCTTTAAAGAACTCAATAATAGACACGTCTTTTAAAGAGATTGTTATTCTCTCCTGCTGCCCTGTTGCATAAACACGAGCGGGAAAAAGGAGAAAAAAAACTACCGGCATCAGGACAAGTTGCCGTAAAGCATGCCTTCCGTTGAAGCACTTTTTTCTCAATAGTGAAAAAGTTTTCATAGTTTTGCGTTAATTTCTGGTTAATATTCATGTATTGATCGGTATTGCGGGAGGGAATAAAGTTTACCACGCCTTAGGATCTCCCGCTTTTACTATTCTTTTATGTCTTCAATTATTAAAATCCCGTTTTCTATTCTGTATCTTACTTTAGCACTTAGAGCTATTGTTTTCATAGCTGCTTCAATATTTTCCCTGTCAAATTTCCCGTTGAATTTTTCTCTCTTAGACACTGAGGAGTTGTTTATAATTTCCACTCCATACCATGAACATAAGCATTCCAGCAAAGAATCAATCGAAAGTTCCTTAAGCACCAGTATTCCATCTTTCCACAGAGTCATTGTTTTTGAATCTACGTTGCTTACCGTCATTTTTCTGTGAAGACGATTTATTGAAAACATCTCGTTTGGACTAATTATCTTGCTTTGCCCGTCAGCCAGAACCTTAACTGAGCCCTCCACGAGTATTACAGAGGATTTTATTGCATTCTTGTTTGATTCCACGTCAAAAGATGTTCCCAACACCTCTACCTTCATGTCTGAGGTTGTAACTATAAAAGGAACATCCGATTTCTGAACGTCAAAGTATGCTCTTCCAACAAGGGTGACATCTCTGCTATTTTTCCCGAAGCTTACAGGATACCTTATATATGAGTTTGAATTTAAATATACTTTTGTCCCGTCAGAAAGCACTATTGCAAACCGCTCTCCTGATGGTATTGATACTGAGTTGTATTTAAGACTGTCCGATTGTTTTTTGTTGCTACCTTTCCCATTCAGATATGAGATTTCTCTCTGATTGCCCGAATTCAGATTAATCTCTTTTTCCTTAGTATAGTATGGTGATTTTCTTAGCGGATTTATGACTCTGCCATCTGATAATTCAACTTTAATTGAATCTGAATTATATTTTAATTCCGAGAAAGAGACATGTGAATAATTATACCAGGTGCTATAATTATCATATAGCGCGAACAGCCCGAAAATTGATAAAATAACTGCAGCTGAAGATATTGCAAATACAAATCTTCTCCTTTTAATCTGTTTTTTCCTGTTGTATCTGATATAGTGTAATAGAGAATGTAGAGACTGGTCGAACTTACCCTCGCTTATGTCTATGTTTTGAGCAGAATGCCAAACCTCCTTGTATTGTTCAAAATATCTCTCATTGTCAATGTCTTTGATCCAAATTGCAAACTCTGCAATTTCTCCTGTATTGGCAGTTCCCTTGAGTATCCTGGAAATCAGAATATCTGTTGCCTCGGCCCCTTTTATTTGCATTACTTATTGTGATTGTTTAGGCTAAGACGGAAAAAAGGGGAGAACCCCCTAAAACAATAAGAAATATTTTAATTTTTCCCTGAGCTTTTTCAGGGCAATTGTCATTTGATTTTCTACCGTTTTGACAGAGATGTTCAGAATTCCGGCAACTTCGGCCTGAGATTGACCGTTTATCTTACACCTGATAAAGATTTCCCGGCATTTTTCCGGCAAAGAATCAACGTTAGTCCGAATAGCTCGTCTAGTTTCTGAGTCAATAAGACGCATTTCTGTCTGAGGGCTTTGAACAACCCGGGAGAAATAGAGGTCCAGAAGATCTCTCTCTTCATATTTTGAAAGTAGTTTGTTCTGTCGGATAATATTAATACAATTATTATAGACAGCTCTGTACAGATATGACTTAATTGAGTCCCTTATTATCAACTTGTGACGAATATCCCAGATATGATAAAAAGTTGTCTGCACACACTCCTGCGCGTCATTTCTATCGTTCAGTATTCTGAAGGCATAAGAAAATAAATCCCTGTAATAATTCACAAAAATAAATGTAAAAGCATCCTCGCTTCCCACTTTGATAGCGTTAAGCAAATTCTCTTTTTTTGTGAAGTCTTCCATTTTTCAATACAAATTAAAGCATTTTTATTGCCATAATTATGGGATATATCATTCCGGCTATAAGAATGAATGTTATAAAGGGTCTGTTTACATTCTGCCACTTGTAATTTTTTTTCTTTATCGCCTCAATGGCGTGGTTAACTCCGGAGAAGATAAAAAAGAATATAAAGGCAAAAAAGATTGTCAACTCGGCTTTTATCCCCCAATTAAAGAAATACACCATAGCTGCTACCACAGCATAGGATAACAGAGCAATTGCAGACTGCCTCTGATAATTGCTTCCTACCTCGAACCCTTTGATTTCGGCTGATTTTTTTGCAAAAAGCAGACCCTCAAAACCGGAAATTCCTGCGATGGTCGCAATAATTACCGGAATCATGAAATGAAGCTGAGCCAGCGGGTCATAACCATTCGTAAACCCAATGCTGTAACCAAAATAGAATGTAAGACAAACAATAACGATTCTCAGAATGTCTAATAATTTTATTATCATGATACCTGTTTTTTATACATTAATATTTCTAATTTTCCTTCTCCGCAAGTCTTTCTTTTTTTATCTCCCGGCCATGCCCGGGCAAAAAAAGAGAGCAACCTGTATCCTGTAATTTCTTCCAGCTTTCTTTCATTTGAGTTATGTCGTCAGCAAATGGAGGAAATACAGAACAAGGCAGAACGCCGAAAAGCGTATCACCAACAATTGCTATTTCATTTTCTATAATTACACTGATAGACCCCGGTGAATGTCCTGGTGTATGGATTATATCAATATCCAGTCCCTTATCCTTCAGATCAAGATGTTCCCCAACAATCATGTCTGCATTAAAAGGCTTATATCCTGCAATTTTATCCCCAAGCATTCGCCCTAAAGCAGATATCATTCTGGCAGGAGCAACTGTCCCTTTTGGCACGGGAGTAAGACCGGCCATTGTAAAATCACTTTCAAACATACTTGCCACAATCTTGCATTTGTATAACTCCTTTAATGCAAAAGCATTCTGACAGTGGTCATAATGGGTGTGAGTCAATATCAGATAGTCTATACTTGTACAATCGAGAATCGAGAGTTTTTTCAGAAGTTTATTATAGGTTGATTTCCTGCCTGTATCTACAAGAATATTAAGCTTCCCTGCCTTAATTAGGAAAGCATTGCTCCTCAGGGAGAGGACCTGATAAATTTTACAGCCGTTTTTCGTGGTCCAGTTTTTCATAGTAGGCCAGGCGAATTCATAAAATAAATATACTATTGTTTTTTTAATTTTCTCATCTTTACTTGAAATACCTGCTTTAAAATATGATTTCGATAAATATTCAAAACCAAAGTTCTGTTTCCCTGGTATTAGTAGAGGGAAAGCTGGACACAACCACTTGCCTGGAGTTCGACAAGAGCGTCCAGCCATTGGTTCAAAACGAGTGCTTTATTATCGTCGATCTCTCAGAGTGCACATATCTCTCAAGTGCAGGAATAAGGGTTCTTCTGATTTCTGAAAAAAAATTACTCGCCAAAGGGGGTGGGTTGTTCTTGTCGGGGTTGCTTCCGGAGGTATATCAGGTTATCGAGATGGCCGGACTTCAGGTTGTTTTCCGTATTTTCAGGAACAATGATGAGGCTCTGGACGAAATCAGACGAAAGAATCTAAAGATAAATGAATCCATTAAATGGCAGTCTGGTGGATTTTCATTTAATTTCATTAAGGCCGATAATGAAACTGTGGCTGCTACTCTCTGGAACTATAATACCATTGCGGGATATAACGAACTTAAAGTTGCCATTGGAACAGATTCACAAGGGTTATTTATAACATGCTGCAGTTGTGCCGGATTCATTCCAGATGACACAAGTATGCCTCCCGATTTCAAATTACCCAAGGACCCCGCAAAGGCAGGGATTTTTGTAAATAAGGCTCTCTCTTTTGGTTGTCACCCAACCGGTCTTGCAAGACTATCTGAACCCTGTTCAATCACTCTTGAAGAGTTGGCTAACGGAATTCTCTCTTTAAATAAACAAATCAAGCCCAACGGGAATAACATCATTGCCATGGTTGTTGCAAACTTCAATCCTATGGACCCATCGGTTGTAATCTGTCAGTTTAACTCTAACGAAGAAGACAAATCTCTCACAGGTGCAAAATTTGTACTGGCCGACATATGCGGTGTTCCTACAGATGCCTCCTTGACTAAATTTCTTAACAGCACATTGACTCTGGAAAATATAATATCGGTAGAAAAAATAAACAACAACGATGTTACCGTAAATCCTATGGCATGGGTTTTCATATCTGATACTATTACAGATGCCTCAGAAACCCGACTTAAAATCGACACATCTGGAGAGGCCATGCTGGAGCCACATATTGAGTTCCTTGCAAGGAGACTGTATACCGATTCCTGTCGGGTAATAATAAAACAGATTCATGGCGGATACTCTGCAAAAACATATCAGGTGACATCCTTTGACAGCGATAACCGGAAACTGAGACCGACTGTACTAAAAATTGCAAACAAGGCAATAATTACAAGAGAGTCGGAACGATGTCAGAAGTATGCGCTCCCTTATATTATGAACAACAGTGCCATGGTACTTGGCTGTGAGTTTTTTGGCGACACCGGGGCATTGAGATATAATTTTGTGGGCATTGGTGGAGAACAGACACAACTTCAATGGCTCACTCATTATTATAACAGTTGGCCCGTTGAGAAACTGGAACCTCTTTTCGACAAGATATTTCTGCATATCCTCAATCCGTGGTATGGACAGCCTGTACATCAGATAATTTTCCCTTATCAAGATCACGACCCAACTTTTACCTTTTTCCCAAATTTGTGCAAAACTGCAGAAGATGTGTTCAATCTCTCAGCAGAAGAACAGTTTTTTTTAGTCAGTGAGACTGGTCAGAAAATAACAAACCCATACTGGTTCCTTAAACATGAGTTTGCAAATCGCCGCGAAACTGCCATGGATTATTATACATCTATATGTCACGGAGATCTTAACATGCAGAATATTCTGCTCGACCAGGACATGAATGTATATCTTATAGATTTTTCAGAAACAAGGCCTCGTTCGCTTGTTTCGGATTTCGCAAGACTTGAGGCAATATTTATGGTAGATAACGCCCCCGTAGAAAATGACAGCGATATGGAAGAGTATGTGAAGTTCATATCCGGATTCTATAATATCAACAGACTTGATGAGACCCCCGTAAATTGCTACGAAGGGGTACACAAACATAGCGTAAACAAAGCGTATTCATTAAGCATCAAGATGAGAAAATATGCATTCAATAGTGTAGGTGGTAGTCCCGATCCTCTCCCGTACTATCTGGCCCTGCTTGAATGGGTATTGCCTGTTGTGTGCTATAGCAGCGCTTCATTGGCACAGAAGCGCATCTCCATGATTGTAGCCGGATTGTTATGCGGGAAGTGCTGATATCTGTTGCCTTTATAAGCAAACTAATCTATAACTATATGAAACAATTAAAATCTGTATTTGTAAACACCTTACGTTGTTTTGCTGTTATTTTCTCTCTTGTACAAATATCCGGTTGCGAAAAGAGTATTGCTACTGCTTCTATCGATTTTATTTCCGAACAGATACCCGGCAGTAAGAATCATAGTCCCAACGGAACCTGGTGGGGATATAATCAAAGCAAGATTGTGCGCTCCGGGAGTGTAGTCTACATGTATGTTATAGAGAATCAAAACATTGATTCAAATCCAAACCCAAATGCCACAAATCCTTCAAAAATTGTCCTCTACAGGAAAGACGGCGACAACACCTGGCAAAAAGGAGGGTCATTCAACACATCACGGCCCGGCAATATTTTAATAGATTCTGACGGAATTGTCCATCTTATTGTTTTCGAACCGACATATACCCTGTCAACAGAAAACGGTTCGTATGGCAGACTGAAACACTACTGGTTCCCTAACTGCAAAACAGGCGACATAACAAGTTCGCAGCAAGAGACAATTATAGACAATGACGGTGTATCCCAGGGAGAGACAGTAAACATAAGAGTGGGGGCATCAATCGGCAAGGATGACGTTATGGCTGTCTCTTTTGGCCTGAACAAAACTCACAGACTCTATTACAAAGAAAAAACAGGAGTAAAGTGGATCATGGATTATTCCAGTCCAAATCTGGGAAGCGATATATATTATCCTTATGTGATTGTTACGGATTCAGGTTTTGGCATACTTGCTATTCAGGATGATTATGTTGGCCAGAACCTTCCAAATATTTACCAGAAAACCTATTATTTCGAAAAGAAAAACGGCGTCTGGAAGAATGAAATTTTGATTAACCTGCAATCTCACCCTCTGGCGCAATCGCGACCTCAGCTGATAGAGAACAGCGACATCTGTCAAGATGCCGCAAAACAAATACACCTGCTATACCAGACCAGATTAAACCCTTCCGATCAATCTCAGAACTCATTCTCCCTCTCCTCTCAACTCACATCGGGGTGGGACAATCAGCCTGTTACTGCTTCTGACAAGACAAACTGGATGCGGATAATAGAAGTAAACAATGAGGTTTACTATCTGTGCTGTTCGTGGGACAAGCTTTACATAAAAAAAGGTGTTACAGGAGAACTCAAGCAGTTGAAAGTTCCAAAAGTGAGCGGCATGTATATCTATGTAGCATCGCCACGCGGAGGTACCAAATCTACGGAAAATTATGTTGATATCTTGCTACTTAACGGCAATAGCGGCGATTATCCAAATGCAAAGAATTATTATGTAAGAATTGCAAAGTCTGAGTTTGCCAAAATCTAACAGAGTAAATTTGTTTATATTTGCCTGCTGAATTTGTACTATCGTAATGAAAACATACCTCTCTCTTTTAAAACATATAATGGAAAACGGTACGCTTAAAAGCGACCGTACAGGTACCGGCACAAAAAGCGTGTTCGGTTATCAGATGCGTTTCGACCTTGGTAATGGCTTTCCTTTGTTGACAACAAAAAAGCTACACCTTAAGTCTATCATTCATGAGTTGCTCTGGTTCATTGCGGGAGACACAAATACTAAATATCTGAAAGATAATGGTGTTTCGATCTGGGATGAGTGGGCCGACGCCAATGGAGACCTGGGACCGGTCTATGGAAGTCAGTGGCGTTCATGGCACAAAGCCGATGGCGGCTCTGTGGATCAGCTATCGGCACTGATAGAAGGCATCAAGAACAACCCGGACTCCCGCCGGCATATAATTTCTGCATGGAACGTAGGTGAGATTGACAAGATGGCCCTGCCTCCATGTCACGCCCTTTTTCAGTTCTATGTTGCAGATGGCCGGCTGAGTTGTCAGCTTTATCAGCGAAGTGCCGATGTTTTCATTGGGGTACCATTCAACATTGCCTCTTATGCGCTCTTCACAATGATGGTTGCACAGGTTTGCGGATTGAAGCCCGGGGAGTTTGTCCACACATTCGGTGATGCCCATATTTACATTAACCATTTTGAACAGGTTAAACTTCAACTTTCCCGTGAACCACGGCCCCTGCCCAAAATGTTAATCAATCCCGATGTGAAGGACATCTTCAGTTTTAAATACGAAGATTTTAAGCTGGACGGCTATGACCCTTACCCCGGAATAAAGGCCCCTATTGCAGTATAATTATAATCTGCTCATTACACTGTTTTCGCTATTTTAAACAAAAACAAATCTCAAACACATGATATCCATAATAGTAGCAATAGCCGACAACTACGCCATCGGATGCAAGAACCAGCTCCTTTGGCACATATCGGAGGACCTTCAGTATTTTAAACGTGTAACCAACGGACATCCTGTTTTGATGGGATGGAATACATGGGAGTCAATCGGAAAGGTTTTGCCAAACAGGAGAAACATGATTGTGAGCCGTACACCTGCCTCAGCACCTGGAGCAGAGGTTTTCCTCTCAATTCCTGACGCTCTTGCTGCTATAGAGCAAAACGTAAATGGACAAAACGGAGATGGGGATGGACAAAAAGACCAGGAGGTATTTATTATTGGAGGAGGAGAAATATACCGTCAATTCCTTCCATTGGCAGACCGACTTTACCTTACTCTGGTCCACACCTCTATTGAAGAAGCAGATACATTCTTTCCGGAAATAGACTTCAGCCAGTGGCGGGAGATATTCCGCGAATCTCACCCACGAGGCGAGAAATTCGACCACCCATTCGATTTTGTGGTACTGGAGCGCCTGTAGCGGTGCCGGTCGGCCCTGCACAGGTCAGCACTGCACCGGTCGGCCCCATCGGCCAGCCCTATGCTTTCATGGCCATGTGCTCATTTACAGCTCATTACAGCATTTTGCAAAACATATTAACTTCTTGATTATGAGCGTTTGGCCATGAAAGCATAGGGCTGAACATCTCCGTCGTTGAACAATTTGTGAGCTGCTCTGTTATCTTAACATAACAGTGGTAAAAACTATTTATATACACGATATATGAAACAATTTACATTAATGCTCGCATTGGCGATTTTGCCTTTTGCCGCTTTTGCGCAGGCGGGCAACTCAGATATTAACATAAAAAACAAAACAACAATGACAACAATAAATAAGTTCGAATTCCCTCAGCTTCCTTATGCATACGACGCTCTTGAACCATTCATAGACAAGCAGACAATGGAGATTCACTACAGCAAGCATCACAAAGCATATTTCGACAACTTCGGCAATGCAATCAAAGGCACAGAGCTGGAATCAAAAACTATCGAAGAGATTTTTGCAAACATAAGCAAATACCCTGCAGCGGTCCGCAATAACGGAGGAGGATTTTACAACCATGTAATTTACTGGGAAAGCATGAAGCTTAACAGCGGCAAATTATCTGCAAAGCTCCAAACTGCAATCAACAATACCTTTGGATCAATTGATGAACTGAAGAAGCTTTTTCTCGACGCTGGCAAGACACGTTTTGGCAGTGGTTGGTCATGGCTAAGCGTTAACGATAAAGGAGAACTATTTGTCTCATCTACACCAAATCAGGATAATCCTCTAATGGATATTGCAGAAAAGAAGGGAACACCAATACTTGCAATGGACGTATGGGAGCATGCTTACTACCTGAAGTATCAGAACAGACGTCCAGACTATGTTGAAGCATTCTGGAACATTATCAATTGGGAGTTGGTATCAAAAAAATACGAGGCACTTGTTAAATAGTACCTCGCAATTCTCCACCCCAAAATGTGATAACTAGCACTTAGTCAATAATTTACCAAACGCGAAATTCTTAAACATAAATTCATGTTTGGTCATACTGCGGCGGTGTTTTTTCACACCAGATCCTGAATTATTTCAGCGGCACTCTCCTCCTTACGAACCATCGATGCTACCTGCCCTATTTCGAGTTCCCCCTGAGAGAGGTCTCCTTCAAAAATCCCCCTCTTTGCTCGTCCACGGCCAAGTAGCTCCGAAAGCTCTTCGGCAGAGGCTCCCCGGTTTTCAGCGTCAAGGACCGCCATAGAAAAATCGTTGTCAGCAAGTCGGGCAGGAGCGAGTTTTTTTAGAAGCAATTTTGTCTCGCCCTCTTTAAGACCTCGACACCTTGCTTTAAAATCGGGATGCGCAGAGCTCTCGGTACAAAGGGCAAAACGGGTTCCAATCTGAACCCCCTCTGCTCCTAACGCAAATGCAGCGTTGTAACTGGCACGGGAAGCAATCCCTCCGGCTGCAATGAGCGGAATAGTGATAGCTTCGCGCACCTGCGGAACCAGACAGAATGTGGTGGTCTCCTCACGACCATTATGTCCTCCTGCTTCAAATCCCTCAGCAACTACCGCATCCACACCAGCCTCCTGGCACTTTACCGCAAAGCCCGAACTTGAGACAACATGCGCCACCAAAATTCCATGGCTTTGAAGGAACGGTGTCCACTTTTTAGGGCTCCCTGCCGATGTAAAGACTATCGGCACTTTCTCTTCGACAATAATATTCATTATCTCATCAATCTGAGGATACATCAGTGGAACATTCACCCCAAACGGTAAATGATTAACAGCATTGTCTGTTGTAATCTCAAGGGCCCCCCTGCAACTCTGAATATGGTGCCTCAACACATCGGGGTGCATTGAGCCGGCTCCAATTAATCCTAATCCACCAGCCTTGCTCACAGCAGAGGCTAGTCGCCATCCACTGCACCAGACCATTCCGGCCTGAATGATAGGGTATTCTATACCAAAAAGATTACAAATTCTATTTTCCATAACTCTGCAAATATACTTAAAACACAACATTTTTGTATGTTTGCATAATGGTAATTATATTTGGATAATATCAACTCAACTACAAGTAAAGTCATGGAAAACGACAACGACAAGATAATTGAGATATTCTCAGGAACCGTCTGGGAGTGTGAGATGGTAAAATCTCTTCTTGAGAACGAAGGAATAGAATGCTTCTTCCGGAACTATCTGGGTACATCGTATGGTTATATTCCCACTTCGGCCGAATCTGTCAGAATCATGATTTCTGATTCCAATTACGAAAAGGCAAAAATTGTTGTAGACTCATATATAAATTAATGTTTTCAAAATTTCGTCTTTGAAAAACATAATTGTATAATTCCTAAGCGTTATAGAATCAAAGATTTGTCAACTTAATATAATAACTGCTTCATTGAAGCTATGGAGTTGGTGGAGTAGGAGTCATCGCTGCATTTTTGATATAGCAGCCACCTAAATTATTCTTTACAATTTTCACCGTTGGGGTGCGGTCTAATAATATCATTAATGAATGATGAATACTCAAAACTAAATCTTGAAACTCTTGGTTATCTTCAAGAGCTACGATATTTAACCCTGCTTCTTGACATTGTTTTTTATTAATATGTCGACTATGGGTCTTACAATCCGAATTATCTCCAAATAACTTTAAAACTTTGGCTAGATTTTCTTCTTTAATTGTTTTTTTCAATATTTTTTTGGAAATTTCGTCTGATAACGCGACTGCTTGTTGACATGAATACAAAAATGTAGGGGTATATCGTGAAATTATGGTTTGCCATAATCCTAATGATGATGGATTATCTTTTACGTCTTGAACAGCCTGTTTGAACTCCTTAATAGCAGATTGACATGGAACACCATTCATTTGGGGATCAAAAGGACCTAAACAGGATTGCTTACCCATAATAATTTCTTTACAAGAAACAGATATCATCGCACCAGCTGACATTGCAATTTGGGGAATAATCGCCCTTATATTTCCATCAAAATGCTGTGCAAATAATTAATGATCTGCTCTGTAGCAGCAATATCCCCACCAGGGGTATGTAAAACTAAATCTAGCCCTTTATTTTTATCCATTTTATAGATATTCTCCATAAATGCATTGATATCAGTGTCTGATATAGTAGTTTCTTTATAACCTGGTTTTTGAAGAAACGCAGAATAGTAAAAAATAATATTTCTATTAGTTATTGATGTTAACCGTCTGACATATTCCTCTTGTTCTGCCATCATGGCATCAATTGTAAACTTAGGATCATTAAACTTGCTTATTATTTCACCCCATGAAGCCATATCATGACATATTTATGATTATGGTATTAGATGAAATACAAATTAGATCTTCATCAAAAGCTGAATACTGAACATAATTATCTCCTCTTTTTTCCCAATTTTTGGAAAACAACGGTTGTTGAACAAAACCTAACATTAATTTATCATATTGTTCCTGAGAAAAAGGAATGTCAGAAACTTTATTTTTAACAGGTTCTGGATTTTTTAACAATTTTTTTTTCATTTTAGTTGAAATTATTCTATACTAAATGTTCTGTAAACTTAAAATAAAAATTAACACCTTGCAACTGTTTGTATATAATATGTTAATTAATGTGTTATGAAATATAAACTATAACCACAAGTATACTCATTGTGTATATTAAGATAATACAATTATCATCCCAAATAAAAATATTTTTTATAATGATAACGTTAAATAGGGTATTGTAAGTGAGCCATAATGTCAGAGATATTAATCAAATAAAGCTCTTATAGCAGCCTCAGGTTTTCTAAGAAAACTGGAAAGCTGCGTAAGAGCTTTATTTGATGGCAATACCAGATTTTTACTGTAATTGAGACTATTTCTGGACCTTGCACCTCTCCAGATAACCAACCAATTCCACTGCTTTATCACCTGAAAAAAAGTAAACAGAAGAGTATGGCTCATAAGTAAATGGAACATATTCCAACACCTGAATGGCAGCAAATTGTTTGTCATCAGATGAGATATATTCGATTTTTGCATTCCCGTCACTATCAAATTTTATTGGATTCGCATCCTTAAAACTCTCTTCCGATAATACTTTTTCAATTTGAGTCAGATTGGCTTTTTCAAAAAATCTCGAATAGAATTTTATGGGACTGCCAGTTTTTTCATAAATGTTCTTTCTGTATTTAACCCCTAGTATTACCAGCCCAAGAGAAATGAGAATTACTCCTAATAAATATTGAGAAAAAAGCATGCTGCCTACTCCCAGGTCAAAAATTATAAATGAGGTTACTATGGCCCAGTAGTTTATACTTGTATTTATATCCGGATGTACGATTGTTTTAATATTAGGTTTTTGTTCTTGTGTTTTCATCTTTTTTGAAATTTATTGTTAATAAACAGGATATTACGCAACCAACAATTTCCATTACAAATATTTGAACGAAAATTTTATGATTGCAAAACAGTAAAAGATGAAAACATTAAATGATAATCTCCCTGAGGACATACACAAAGTAGTTGCCAGGGGTTTTTGATGAATGAACAAAGTAAAGCAAAAATGGTTTGAGCGAAGCTCTTGACAGAATTCTTTCTCTCAGATAAGAATAAGACAAAATCTTCTCCAGCATATATGCAGAAAAAATGCTTATAGTTGTCACCTCTGCCTGGGACGATCCTCCAAAGCCACTATTCAGAATAGCGGCTCCGCCATTAGGAAGGCTTCCGTTAGAAAATTCATATTGACTGGCAAAAATACTGGACTCATTATTATATGAGTAACAGTCATCGCTGAAATCCGAGATGTTCAGATATGGGCTGATAAGCAATATACCGGTAACCATTACCAGTAATCCGGAGAAAATTATGTTTCTTACCTGTTGCATTTGGGCAAATATAATAAAAAACAATCAGCCCGGGAAAAAGTTACTCTTTGCGTCTTGATTTCACAATCTCCATACCTACACCTGCAATCAGCAGCAATAACAGCAAGCCCGAACTAATTCTGGAGTACAGTGCCCCTTTGCTGAACGATTCCGGTTCAAAAACAAATTCCACTTTATGGTTTCCGGCTGGCAGCTTCATTGCTCTCAGAATGTAATTGGCCCTGAATATTGATGCCGGTTCTCCGTCGATTGTTGCTTTCCAGCCAGCCGGATAATAAACCTCGCTGAATACAGCAACTCTCTCCTTAGCAGAGATATATTCGTAATTAAGTTTGTTTGGAGCGTAGCCCGTCAACCTTAATGTGTCGGAATTGGTCGCAGTAGTTGTGTCAGCCAAACCAATACCTTCAACTTCCTTAGCGAATTCTTCCGAAACAACAGCTGTGTTTTTAATATCAATAGCTCCAAGCATCCCAATCTCCTCTTTTGCCCCTTTTGCCAGTTTCAGCTCATTCACAAACCAAGCATTTCCCATTGCCCCGCTGTTTGTAAGCGGAGGATTTTCTCCTCCCACTACAATATATTTTGTGTTTAGCATATTGAGAACCGGGTAGTCGCCCAACTTAGCCTGAGCCTCATCAAGCGTCTTGCTCCCGGCAATATCTTGTCTCATTTTTTGCATCTGCGGTGCAATAAAATAGTCTATCATATCCTGATACCTCTGCAATTTTACTGGACTGTAGCCCCCTATTGTCTTGTGATGATAGCTTACATGAGCATCATTAAATGTATTTATACTTATATCGAGAACCCTGTAATTGGGGTCGGTGTCTTTAAGGATTATTTCGTCAACAGGTCTTTTTGCATATTGATTTGCGAACTCCCTGTTTGGAACAAAGTGAGAATCGTTAAGGTATCTTTTATCGATGGCCCAGAGATCGGCCAAAATAAGCAGGCCAAGAATACCGTAAAACCACACTGGCTTTATTTTTTTTGTAAATGTGAACCAGAGTGCGCCGGCAGCAAGAAGAATGAAGATTATTGAACGGAAAGCATCTGTTCTTAGAAGTGACATCCTGTCTAAAATCAAAGAATTTCTCAGTGGTTCGGGAATCTGTCCGTCTGATGCCCCGACGAATGAGCCAGCCAGCGAAGGGAGAAGCAACATAATCAGAGAAAACCCTACCGTCAGAGCCAATGAGATAATCATCCCTCTTTTCACCCGTTTTTTATCGAACTCTTCCTTCAGAACTCTATCAGTTGCAATGATAGCCAATAAAGGTATGGTAATCTGGAGAATAACCAGTATCATCGAAACCGTTCTAAACTTGTTATAAAGTGGAGCATATTTAAAGAAAAACTCTGTAAAAAACAGTAAATGAGACCCCCACGAAAGTAATACCGCAATAAGGCTTACGACAGCAACCCACCACTTTATTGGCCCCTTAAACAAGATCAATCCAAGTATAAAGAGAAATAAAGAGATTGCTCCCATATACATCGGCCCAGCCGTAAATGGTTGCGGACCCCAGTATAATGGCATCTGCTTTATAATCTGATCCGCACCCTGATATCCGGCACTCTGCAGAGCTTTGTATGTTTCCGAACTTTTGGAAAGCTCCCCGGCTGTAGCTCCTCCATTGAAGTTTGGAATCATGAGGTTCGGCATCTCCTCGGGACTGTATGACCAACTTGTAGCATATGCAATGTCAAGTCCCTCCTGTTTGTTGTTTTCTGTCAACTCCGAACCTCCCCTCATAGTATACTTCGAATACTCATACGTAGGAAGAAGATGGTTTATATTTGTAGCAATTCCAATTGCTCCTGCAACTAAAAGGTAAACTGATGTCTTAAGAAATTTTAAAAAATACTTCTCCTTTATTGAAGAATACAACAGGGCAAAACCATAACCGAGAATAATGATAGCCAGATAGTATGTTATCTGCGGATGATTTGCCTTTATCTGAAAACTCAGAGCTAAAGCGAAAAGGAGAGCTCCCAGCAATGGTTTTTTCTTGTATGCATATACGACCGCAGCAAGAACCCACGGCATAAATGCAATGGCAACCATTTTTGAATTGTGTCCCACCTGTATTATCTGCGGATTATAGGCGCAGAATGTAATCGCTATTGCCCCAACGACAGAAAGGTAAATATTTACCCCAAAAGCCAGAAACAGCAAAAACGAACCGATGAGGCTAATAAGCAGATAGCTTGGCGGTCTTTGCCCGACAAACAACAGGTTGTACAGATAATCAGTATAGTCTCCCTCGTACTTGACAGAAATACTGGTAGCCGGCATTCCCGAGAACATTGAGTTTGTCCAGAGAGTCGGGTCCTTGTCAGGATTCGCTTCGTTATATTGAATTATTTCGTTGGCCATCCCTCTCCACGAGGCAATGTCGGACTGGTTTACAACCTTCCCCTGAAAAACCTGAGGGGTAAACATGTATGCCAAAACCGCAAATGCCAGAATAGCAAGTGCATGAGGCAGATATTGTTTGTAACTGTTCATATTTTTTTAACTGTTAATTTCTTTTTTTTGTAAGTTCATCCAGTAACTCTGCTATGTTTTTGCACAAGCCTTTTCTTGAATAACGGTCAATTTTTCCCGACATTACCGGAACCTCTCCACTGCGGTATAGTTCGTACTGACCATCTATCCACTCTTTTGCTCCTTTATAGTCCGAATAGTCGAACATTGCACCCGCCTCACTCTCAGTAAGCGCAATATCCATGTCGCCACCCTTTGGCCCAAAGCCAATAATCGGTCTTCTGGCCGCAAGATACTCAAAAAACTTTCCTGTCAGTATCCCTTTTGCCTCAGGTTCCTGACCACCGGCCAAAAGAAGAACCCTTGCCGACTGCTGCCATTTTACTACCTGACGGTGGGGCATATAATCCATTTTTATAAGATTGTTGTCCAGACCATTATCCGAAATGTCTTCCCAAACGGTCTCGTCTGTCTGACCAATTATTCTTATCCTCAAATCCTGAGCAAAAACCGGATCCGATTTCACCTTTTCTCCTAAGAGCCTCCAAAGTTCCTTAGGGTTCCTGTCCCTCACAAAAAGTCCGGTGTATGTAATTGTAAACTTCTCCTCGGGAGATTCATTCACTCCCTCAAAGTCACTTTGGTCAAAGCCGTTTGTTATCACCTCTATCCTCTTTGGACCAAGTTCCAAATACTCCTCCTTCATTACATTTGTTACAACAACCACAGCATCGGCCCGCTGAACAACATCCTTTTCCATCTTCTTATGGATCGCTTCGACCAGTCTGGTGTTATTCATGTATTTGAAGTTGTACATCCTTGTCCACGGATCACGGAAATCTGCCAGCCAGGGAATTCCTGTGGTGTCAGCCACCTTCATGGCTATCAAGTGCATTGAATGTGGAGGGCCCGTACTTACGATAGCGTCCACGGGATTTCCCTTAAGGTATTTTTTTAAAAAGCTTACCGACGGAGCAATCCAGAAACACTTAGGATCTGGAATGAAGAAATTGCTTCTTATGAACAGCGACATCCTCTCTGTCCATTGCCCATTGCCTATTGCCTGTTGCCTATTGCCCATAAACCCCGGCTTGATACTCTGACCCTTTTTCCCTGTAATCAGTTTGTAAAAAGAGTAGGGCTCAACAATTTTCCTCTTAATTACAGTTGTCCCATCGGGTATCTCAGCGAGCAACTCAGTGTCCATAGCCATAAACTCAGGATTGAGAGGAGTGTATACAACCGGCTCCCAGCCAAACTCCCTAAGGTATTTGACAAACTTGAGCCACCTCTGCACTCCCGAGCCTCCTGCCGGTGGCCAGTAATAAGTTATAATGAGTACCTTTTTCACAGATTCTTTTTAGTCCTTCACAAAAATATTATACATCGCCCTAATGACATCGCCCTGTATTACAGTGAAGCCATCTTTATAGACAGGAGTGCATCCGTTAGTCATCATCACAACTCCGAACTTTTCCCGGGGCTCAAAGAACATAGCACTATATAATCCATAAGCAGATCCTGTATGTCCTACCATATCCTCACCCGGAATCAGGTTGTATGTATGGAGAAGAGCCATGCAATACTTGCTCGTTTCACTAGTGGCTATAACAGGGGTCTGCATCAGACGCGAGCTCTTTTTGGAAATAATCCTGACACCTCCCGATTTTCCGTAGTTCATATGCATTATCATATACTTGGCCAGATCCTGAGCAGATATTTTGATTCCGCCTGTAGGCGAGAATAGAGGCGTGCTGTATCCCATTTTATATCCGTTTGCTATATCAACAGCTCTGCTGCGGTAGGCAGAAGGATCGGAAACAAATTTTCCGGTTGCGTCCTTTGAATACAATGGCACAAAAATACTTGCATCCAGAGAATCCACATTATGGTTGGCATAAAGGCCAAGAGGTCTGATAATATTATCCCTTACATAATTATCGAAACGCACCCCCGATAATTTTTCAACAATGGAACCAATAATATTAAAACCGAGGTTGCAGTAGTCATACTTCTCCCCTGGGGCATAATAACTGTGATACGCCTTTGCATAGCCCGGGTTTTTATCTGGATTGACTACATCCAGATCAAAATAACCTAAAGAATCACAAAGACTAGATGTGTGCGAAAGAAGCATCTTTACAGTAATTATAATATCCGGATATTTTGGATTTCTCAGTTTGAAACCAATAAGGTCACTTACGTCCATGTCGAGAGATAATTTCTTTTTCTCAACCAGCTGCATCAAAGCTGTTGTTGCAAATGATTTTGAGATAGAGGCTATCCTGAAAACATCTGTCGGCACAAGATCTATATTCTTTTCAATATCTTTCTTTCCCAATGATTTTACAAAAACAATTTTCCCGTCCTCAACTACTGCCACCGCCAAACCAACCGCATTAGTCCTGGTCATTATCTGCTCAAGCTCTTTTACCGCCTGCTCCTCTTTAGTCATCTTCTCCTGGGACATTGCTGTACCTGAGACAAAAAGAAAGGCCAACACTAAGAGGGCCATTTGTTTGATAGTTAGAAAATTTTTCATAATCTGATTTTTAAAAGGATATATTACAAAGATAAAGTTTTGAAATAAAAATATCTACTTTTGTAAGAATGAACCACAATAAATAAGGATGAACGAAGATAAGAAGATAGTGGAGACACCTCTGATGAAGCAGTATTTTGCAATAAAGTCGAAGTACCCCGATGCCTTGCTGCTTTTCAGAGTAGGAGATTTTTATGAGACATTCGGCGAGGACGCAATAACAGCATCAAAAATTCTTGGCATTGTACTAACCCGCCGTGCAAATGGAGCGGCACAATTTGTAGAACTAGCAGGTTTTCCACATCATTCCATAGACACATATCTGCCCAAACTTGTAAGGGCTGGTCATAAGGTTGCAATTTGTGACCAGCTTGAGGACCCAAAGCTTACCAAAAAAATAGTAAAAAGAGGCATCACAGAACTCGTAACCCCTGGGGTTGCATTCAACGACCAGCTCCTCTCCCACAAAGAAAACAACTATCTGGCCTCTGTCTATTTTGAAAAGGACAAGGCAGGAATTGCCTTTCTGGATATCTCTACAGGAAGTTTCCGGGTGGCTTCCGGCTCCCTCGCATATATAGAACTTCTCCTGTCAAGCATTGCCCCAAAAGAGATACTTCTGCAAAAAGGATATAAGAGCGGTTTCGAAGAGCGTTACGGCCGCGACATTTATCTCTCTACAATGGACGAATGGGCCTTTGTTACAGATTCTGCATATGACAAGCTGCAACAGCACTTCGATGTGAAATCACTCAAAGGATTTGGTATAGACAACTTGCCTCTGGCAGTAACAGCGGCCGGAGCAATCCTGTTCTATCTGGAACTGACAAGACACGAAGGGCTCGGACACATATGTTCAATCTCTCGCATAGACGAAGACGAGTATGTGTGGATAGACAAATTCACATTCCGCAACCTTGAGATATTTAAAAGCTTTCAGGAAAACGGAGCCTCGCTCATTAGCGTTGTGGACAGAACATCGTCGCCCATGGGAGCAAGAGCGCTCAGAAGCTGGCTGGCTATGCCAATACTGAATACCGACGAGCTTAATCTACGACTCAACATAACAGAGTTTTTTTTCAGGGAGAGGGAGCACAGGGACACAATACAGAAACATCTGCGGGAGATAGGCGATCTTGAAAGAATTGTCTCAAAAGCTGCAGCCGGTAAAATTTCTCCACGCGAGGTTGTCCAGCTTAAAAGAGGCCTCGGCCAGATTGTTCCCATAAAAGAGATTTGTGTAAAATCCGGCATAAATGAACTGGTCGATTTATCAGAACCGTTAGACCCCTGTACCGTTTTGCGAGAGAGACTAGAGAGGGAGATTAAGGCAGAGCCGGCTAGTCAGTTTGGCAAAGGAGACATAATTGCAGATGGTGTCAATGCAGATCTTGATACCCTGAGAAGGGTTGCAAGACACGGTAAAGAGCTCCTGAACGAGATACAGGAAAGGGAGATAGAAAGAACAGGAATAAGCTCACTTAAAATAAGTTACAACAATGTATTCGGCTATTACCTGGAGGTAAGAAACACACATAAGGAGAAGGTTCCCCAAGATTGGATACGCAAGCAGACACTCGTTAGTGCAGAGCGATATATAACTCAGGAGCTAAAGGAATATGAGGAAAAAATTCTTGGTGCGGAAGAAAAAATGCTGGTTTTGGAACAAAATTTATTTGCATCCATCGTCGCGGAGGTGCAAAGTAACATATCTGTTATACAAAGGGATTCTTCGGCTTTGGCAAAGCTGGACATTCTTGTAGGTTTCGCCCAAATTTCGCAAAGTAATAATTATAACAGGCCGTCTGTCAACCTTGGAAACTCAATTGTTATACGAAATGGCCGCCATCCAGTCATTGAGACACTTATGGCTCCCGGTGAGGAGTACATTGCCAATGATCTATTCTTAGACTGTGATAATCAGCAAATTATCATTCTTACCGGACCAAATATGTCGGGTAAAAGTGCGTTATTAAGGCAAACAGCACTGATTGTGCTACTGGCTCAGGTAGGATGTTTTGTTCCTGCCGACTCTGCCGAGATAGGAATAGTAGATAAAATCTTTACGCGAGTAGGCGCATCGGATAATATCTCCAGAGGGGAGTCAACCTTTATGGTAGAGATGCTGGAGACCGCAACAATTCTGCACAATCTTTCAAGCAGATCACTTATTTTGCTGGACGAAATAGGCAGAGGAACAAGTACTTATGACGGAATGTCAATAGCCTGGTCAATCGTTGAATATCTTCATGAACATCCGGAACACCGGGCCAAAACCTTGTTTGCAACCCACTACCATGAGCTAAATGATCTGGAGGAAAAATTTGAAAGAGTAAGGAACTTTCACATTTCTGTCAAAGAGGTAGAAAAAAAAGTCCTATTTTTACGTAAATTGCTTCCCGGTGGAGTTGCGCACAGTTTTGGCATACATGTGGCAAGAATGGCTGGAATGCCCCAGGAGGTTGTAAAACGGGCAGAGAGGGTCCTTAAGCAGCTTGAAGCAAGGGAAAAAGACCTCTCAAAAGCCGACAGGAAGAAGAGAATGACAATGAACGACGATGCTGTTCAATTATCTTTTTTTCAACTGGAAGATCCTTTGCTAATGAGTATAAGAGATGAACTCAACGAGATGGATATCAACACAATGTCTCCTCTCGACGCATTTGACAAGTTACGGAGTTTAAAAAAGAAGATTGGTTTATAAAGAGAGAATATGGTTACTTATTACAGAAGACTTACAGTGGTTATCAAGCTGGTAATCGAAAGCATCCGTTTCGCCTTTGGTTCGCTTAAGGGCGACCGTTTCAGAACATTTCTCTCACTCTTTGGAGTAAGTATCGGAATTTTTTCCATCGTTACCGTATTCACAGCAATAGATGCGCTGCAGAAGAATGTCGAAAGCGGCCTTAACAGTTTTGGCGGAAACACCCTCTATATTCAGGAATTTCCATGGGAACCACCTCAGGGCGAAGAGTACAAATGGTGGGAATACCGTAAAAGACCCGCTCCTAAATACGAAGAGTTCCAGTTTATAAAAAATGAGGCCAAAACAGCAGATGCAGTTGCTTTTGTTATTTTCACAAACAGAAACATACGATACAAAAGAAACTCCTTTTCCGGAGGATTCATTACAGCTCCCACAAGTGATTGGGATAAAATCTCCAATGTAGAAATTGAGCAGGGTAGATATTTTTCAACTTTTGAGGCACAGTCCTCAACTCCTGTGGTCATACTTGGTTTCTCCGTTGCCGAGGCTCTCTTCAAGGGAGAGGACCCTTTGAACAAAGTTATCAAGGTTGGTTCAAGTACTGCAAGAGTGATAGGTGTCCAGAAAAAAGCAGGTGAGAGCATAGTGAACATATTTGATACCGACAATTCAATCTTGGTTCCTTACAGATACGCAAGTACCATAGTAAATGCCCGAAACTCCGGTTCGATGATCTGCGTCAAACCGCTTGAAACTGCAAACAGAGAGGAATTTCTTCTTGAAATGAAACAGTTGTTAAGGTCTGTCCGCCGGCTTAAACCCAATCAATCAGACAATTTTGCATTAAACGAAATGACATTTCTGCTTAATCAGACAAAGGCAATCTTTGGTGGCATTAACCTTGCCGGGTGGATTATTGGGGGTTTTTCAATACTGATAGGCGGTTTCGGAATTGCAAATATAATGTTCGTCTCAGTAAAGGAGAGGACAAACCTTATTGGTATCCAGAAAGCACTTGGGGCTAAAAAATATATGATTCTTACACAGTTCCTGGCCGAGGCAGCCGTTCTTGCTCTTGCCGGAGGGATAATCGGACTGCTTATGGTTATGGGGGTCGTGCTGGCGACGCAGGGAAATCCCGCCTTTCCAATGGAACTTAGTGTCTACAATATAATAAGAGGATTACTCATCTCATCTGTAATTGGCATTGTTTCCGGATTTGTTCCTGCTTATACAGCGGCCCGACTTAATCCGGTTGACGCAATTAATTCTAAATAGCAGAAGCAATAAACCTGGTAAGCTCAATAAACTCCTCAACCGACAACTGTTCAGGCCTCTGCCCAAGCAGGTAACTGTCAGAGAGAACAACACCGTTCAGCAATGGCTTTATTGAATTCCTTATTGCCTTACGGCGTTGATTAAACGACGTCTTGACCACCATTTTAAACAATCTTTCATCGCAATCTATTGATTCTCTAGTGTTTCTTTTAAGCCTGATAACTGCCGATTTTACCTTTGGAGGAGGGCTGAAAACATGCTCATCAACAGTAAAAAGATACTCTATATCGTACCAAGTCTGCAGTAGTACAGACAGAATGCCATAGTTTTTCTTCCCAGGAGGAGACGCCAGCCTCTCGGCCACCTCTTTCTGAATCATCCCTACAACCATTGGAACACGCTCCTTGTAATCAATTACCTTGAAGAATATCTGCGAAGAGATGTTGTACGGGAAGTTTCCGATAACCAGAAATTTGTCGTCAAACTGTTTCGCCAGATCCATCCTCAGAAAGTCCCCCTCCAGCAACCTCTCACCCAGTTGTGGAAAATGAATTTTCAGGTACTCCACAGACTCCCTGTCAATCTCGGCAACAGTCAACCTTATTTTTGGGTCCTCAATAAGATACTGAGTAAGCACACCGGTTCCCGGGCCTACCTCAATTACATCTGTCACGCCAATAGCTCCCTCCTTCGTTCCGGCCCCCTCCTCAATAGTGAGGCTCTCAACAATCCTTCTTGCAATACCCAGATCTTTAAGAAAGTGCTGGCCAAGTGATTTTTTTGCTTTTACATACATGTTGCAAAGGTATCCATTTTTTCTATTGAAATCATTATGGGCAAATGATCGCTTATCCCACCGTTATATCTGGGCCCGATATAGCTTCTTTTTGGCTTAAGCCCAAGGTACTCCTTATCCTTTTCCAAAAGAAACGGCAGTTTGTAAATTTTCATTGCCGATGAATCGCAAAATATTGGTTCTTTTGTGTTTAAAAGGTTTCCGGAAACCATAAACTGATCTATAAGCTCCCACTTTCCTCTGTATCTGATTGTCCCCTCCCCTTTTAGAAATAGCCCACTGGCCAGATTTGTAAAATTTTCAAGAACATTAAAAATTTGGGAATCAGGAGTGTCATTAAAATCACCGGTGAGTAAAATATTTGCATTCTTGTTTAGAGCAAAAATCGAGTCTGTTTTGTTTTTCAATGTTTTTGCCGCTGCAACCCTGTTGGGGAGAGATGCCTCCTCCCCGCCAAACTTAGATGGCCAGTGGTTGACAAAAAGGTGAATTGTATCCAGTTCTTCAAATACCCCTTTAACGTACATAATAAGCCTTGTTTTTGCCGTTGAATCCGGGAGTGGCACATATACGAAATTTACAGAAAGCGGCCGAAAAACCTTCTTTCTATATAAAAGAGCCACGTCTATCCCCCGTTCGTCCGGAGAATCCCTGTGAATAATCCCATAGTTGAGCAAAGCAAGGGGTGTGCTGCGTACAAGCTGCTCCAGGACAAACCTGTTTTCCACCTCTGCCAGAGCAACCAGTGCAGGATAGTTTGTCTCCTCGCCAGCAGAAATAATCACCTTTGCAATCCCATTCCTTTTTGCTGTGAACTTCCTCCAGCTCCAGTGTTTCTCCCCAAACGGAGTAAATTCATTGTCCGATGTCTGTGGGTCATCAAATGTATCGAAGTAGTTTTCCAGGTTCCAGAACATGACAATATACCGTCCACTATCCTTCATCTGTTCCACTCCTTCACTCCTCGTCATCACAAATCCGTTTGTAAGTGCCATAGCTAAAATAAGCACTAATGCCATCCCTGCCCATTTTATTCTTTCCATTTAATTTAATCTAATCTACCAATATTTCATATATAAAAGTAGGAACAATACGCTTTTATTAGTCGTCTGTACTTTCTAATTATCTCATATGATGTTCGTTTTATCTGATTTTAGATTTTCCCGTAATTATTAGCTATTTTTGCCATCTCAACTAATTAAATTCAGGAAAAATGTCACTTCAATGCGGTATAGTAGGCCTTCCCAACGTCGGAAAATCAACATTGTTCAACTGTATAAGTTCCGGCAAGGCACAATCTGCAAACTTTCCTTTTTGCACAATTGAGCCTAACATTGGTTCCACAATAGTACCGGACGAAAGACTCCAGGTACTGGAAAAGCTGGTTAAACCTCACAAGGTTATCCCCGCCACAGTAGAGATTGTAGATATTGCAGGGCTGGTAAAAGGTGCCAGCAAAGGAGAAGGACTTGGCAATCAGTTCCTGGCAAATATCCGCGAAACCGACGCCATCATTCATGTAATACGTTGCTTCGAGGACCCAAATGTGATTCATGTAGACGGCAGCGTCAATCCGGTAAGAGACAAAGAGATAATTGACACAGAACTACAGATAAAAGACCTCGAGACTGTCGAGAACAGAATAAGCAAGGCTCATAAGCAGGCGCAAACCGGCGGAGACAAGAATGCCAAGAGGTTATACGACATACTTCTCAAGTATAAAGGGGCATTGGAGCAAGGCCGGTCTGCCCGTACAGTAAAAATAGACAATGCAGAAGACAGGAAGCTTGCAAAAGAGTTGTTCCTTCTTACCGACAAACCTGTTCTTTACGTCTGTAATGTGGATGAGAAATCTGCTAATGAGGGAAATGAATTAGTAGAGAGAGTCAAAGAGGCAATCAAGGGCGAAGATGCTCAACTGCTAATAGTTGCTGCAAAGATAGAATCTGAGATTGCAGAGCTTGAGAGCTTCGAAGAGAGACAGATGTTCTTAAATGAAATCGGTCTGGAAGAGTCAGGTGTTTCACGTGTCATACGCGCCGCATATTCACTCTTGAACCTTGAAACCTACTTTACTGCCGGCGTTCCGGAGGTAAGGGCCTGGACAATTCACAAGGGAACCAAGGCGCCTCAGGCAGCAGCTGTAATACACACCGATTTCGAAAAGGGCTTCATACGTGCAGAGGTCATCAAATATGAAGATTACGTTAAATACCGCTCAGAAGCAGCCTGTAGAGAGGCCGGCAAGCTGGGCGTAGAGGGCAAAGAATACGTCGTTCAGGACGGCGACATAATGCACTTCCGCTTTAACGTGTAGGCTCTCTCTGCCAAAGCTTAAGCACATTACTCCGCCAAAACCTTAACACATTACACCACCAAAACCCTTAGCAGCTATCAGATAATCAGCTAGTTGCATATTTGTCTGATTTGCAGACCATTTTGTAAGCATTTGTAAATCATGTATCTGCTACTCACTCTGGCAGAGACTCGTAACCGTTCACTAAGCTACGTCTTTTAACAACCATACCCAATCAATATCTTTGTTAAAAATTGGATTATGGAACAAAACACAACACCCTCACTGGCTGTCAAG
>Ga0209417_1000638_pt1 | contig 78354 bp, 59 predicted proteins | sample RifGroF2_FD_184002 | JGI IMG/M metagenome (GOLD analysis project Ga0209417, IMG submission 184002) | Groundwater microbial communities from Rifle, Colorado, USA - Groundwater F2 (SPAdes) (version 2) | ecosystem: Environmental > Aquatic > Deep subsurface > Groundwater | place: Rifle, Colorado... | reverse complement strand
AAAGTTAATGGTTTGCATTTTAAACATGGTTGTGATTAATGCAGCTAAAAATTTGGCTCGTGCTTTATGCCATCCAAGATTTTTATTGAGAGTTGAAACTAAATCACTATTTTTGTTTTTATCCTTGGTATTCATATCATACATATTGACGTTGTAATCTTATGTAAGATACTGAATATCAAGGTATTAACCAAATTTTCGAAGAGCCTAATTAGCTGTTTATCAGCATGTTATATGTTTTGTCATGTACTAAAATATTTTTTCTATTATTACTTGATTGCGGAATAAATATTTACGGACAAGATGGAAAAAGATTTTCTTACTCAGAATTATCAAAAAATGTAATTTTAGTTATTTCTAATAATAATGACTCTACTATTTCTATTGATGAAATATTTTATTTAAAGAAAGGAAAATATTTTGCCTATTATGAAAATGGAAATATTAAGTATGAAGGAGAGGCTTTTAAAAATTTTTATTTTACACCATATTTTTCATTTTTGAATTTGAAGCTATTATTTAAAGGAATGAAGGTGAAGCATGGAAAGTGGATTAATTATTTTAAAAATGGATTAGTTGAAAGTATTGAATATTATAAAAGAGGTAATTTTTGTAATACATGGAAATATTTTAATAATGATGGTAGTTTAATTAAAGAGGTTACATATGAAAACAAAAAATCTGTTAAATAAACTCCGACTGAGCGTAGAATGAAACTATAAAGCAGAAAACTAAGCCCTAAGCTACCGCAAGGCTCAGCCTTGTGGTAAAAAAAAAAGATTAAATTTGTATAATAACACCAACAAGGGGAAAATATAAAAGATTTTGGAAATTTAACCTTTGAAGTTTATTTCTCGATGACTGCCATCACAAAATGGCATTTTTTTCGATGCACCACAACGACAAAGTGCAGATTTTCCTGAAATATTTAGTTCGCTTCCATCGATATTGATTATCTTGAAATTTCCTGTAATTATTGCTGGACCATCTTTTGAAATTTTAATTTTTGTTTGATTTTCATCTGAAGGCTTATTCTCATCAATATCATTTTTATTTTTATAGCTTAATGCCCCAGCTGGACATTTATCAACTACTTCGATTATTTTAGATGTTTCGGCGGCTTCAACTTTTACCCACGGACGACGTTTTGGATTAAAAACACGCGGTAAACTTCTGAAACAAACTTCAGAGTGAATACACAAATCCGGTTTCCAAAATACTGTGATTTCTTCATTTGAATATTCTCTGTTATTATCACTCATAAACTTAAATTTTGATGCATTTCGTAGAAAAAATTATTATTTATAACGATTCTAAATTACTAAATTTTTAATCAATTACAAATTATTTTTATGTTGATGCGAAAAAAATAGAACAATACTTATGGTACTGGAAAAATACAAAATCCGCTATTAATGATTCTTAAACAATAATAACGGATTTTAAAATATAATTTTGTTTAACTTATAACCTATTTAAGCATTTTTTAATTTTTTGAAATGTATTTTCAATATCGTTGTCTAAACCAACCGAAAATCTTATAAGTCCTGCTGATAAACCCATTTCTTTTTGAACATCTTCAGGTACTTCAGATGATGTACTTTTGCCTGAATTGCTAAATAATGTTTTGAAATAACCTAAACTTACAGCTAAGTATCCAACACCCTCATTCTGCATCATTTCCATTAGTTTCGACGCTTTTTCAGGTGTTTCCATATCAATCGATATGATTCCTCCAAAACCAAATTCTTCGTTCATCATCGACTTTAAAATCTTATGACCTTTATGTTCTGGTAATCCAGGATAATTTACCTTTAATCCGTTTTCTTTAAATTTATTTGCCAAATACATTGCATTTTTACTATGTTGCTTCATTCTAATATGCAAGGTATGAAGATTTTTAAGAATGCTTGACGATCGTAATGGATCTAAAACAGGTCCCAAAAGCATTGCCGTTCCATCATTTACATCAGAAAGTGAATTGATAAATTCGTTGCTTGCACAAATTGCACCCGCAACGCAATCGTTTTTGCCATTTATAAATTTAGTCATGCTGTAAACAACTATGTCGGCTCCCAATTTGAAAGGAGAAACAATCATTGGGCAAAATGTATTGTCAACAACAAGTTTTAAATTATTTTTCTTTGATATTTTTGCCAATTCAGGAATATCCGAAATCTGAAGCAAAGGGTTTGTCATGGTTTCGGTATAAATCATTTTTGTGTTTGGGCGAATAGCTGATTTAACAGATTCCAAATCGGATATATTTACAAAAGTTACATTAATATTAAATTTTGGTAAATAATTTTTTAGAAAAGCAAAAGTTCCTCCGTAAATAGTCACGCTTGAAATAATATGATCGCCAGATTTGCACAATTGCAACATTGCACAAGTTATAGCAGCCATTCCTGAGCCTGTTACCCATGCTGACTCAGTACCTTCCATCGCAGCAAGTGCATCGGCAAGATATTTATTCGAAGGATTCCAATGACGAGAATATAAAAAACAACCAGGTGCATTTCCACTAAATGTATCAATCATTGTATTCGCCTCTAAAAAAGTAAAGGTTGACGAATCTGTTATCGAAGGATTAACTCCTCCAAATTCTCCAAATTGCTTTAATTCTTGAATGTTTGTTGCAGGTTTATTTTCCATAATATTTGTTTTTATTGTTTAATTAAATACAATGTAAAATTATGAAATTTTGCTATAATTTGCATTTACACTAATATACTTACACACAAATACCATAAAATAATATAAAACTATTAGCGAATATGCTTATTTTTGCAAATATTGATATTTAATAAATATGTAAAATGAAAAAAAACTTTCAACTTGACAGTTTAGACAAAAAAATTCTTTCAATCTTAACCAAAGATGCGAGAACATCGTTTTTAGAAATTGCAAGAATGTGTAAAGTTACAGGTTCTGCTATTCACCAGCGAGTTCAAAAAATGAGAGAAGAAGGAGTTTTGCTTAATTCTTCGATTAACGTTTCCCCAAAAGGATTAGGCTATGGAACTTGTGCATTTATTGGCTTGCAAGTAAATTTAACCTCAGTTCGTTCTCACGAATTTGTTTTCAATCATATCAAAAATATTCCTGAAGTAGTTGAATGCCACCATATTTCAGGGAAATATTCGTTATTGCTAAAAGTATATACAAAAGACAACGAACATCTAAAAAATGTAATTGTAGAAAAAATACAATCAATTATTGAAGTAGTTGGAACCGAAACATTTATTTCGTTGGAAGAAGGCTTTACTAGAAATATACCTATCTAGATTTCCTTTTCAATAATTTTTGAAACCAATTTTCTTGTGCTTCAAAATCCTCTTCGTAGTAACCATATCCATAACCATTTCCATAACCATAACCGTAAGTGTATCCATAGTTATGATAACCATAATATGATGATGAATTAATATCGTTTACTAATACTGATAAATTTTCCATCTTTTTACTTGTGTACATACCATCAATCAACTTAATCACATTTTTGTTTGAATAATTTTGTCGTATTACAAAAATATTGGCATCTGATACTTTTGATAGAAGTAAGGCATCAGTAACAAGTGCAACTGGAGGAGTATCAATGACGATATATTCATACTCTTTTTTAAGTATATCGAGTAATTCTTGCATCTTTTTCGACTCAATAAGTTCTGCCGGATTTGGAGGAATTGGACCTGATGTAATAATGCTAAGATTATCTATTTCGCTTTTAATTATTATATCATCAAGAGAATTTTTCCCTATCAAATATGTACTTATGCCTATTTCATTAGTCAAGCCTAATTCTTTGTGAAGTTTGGGTTTTCGCAAGTCAAGACCGATTAAAACAGTTTTTTTGTTTGAATATGCAATGATTGATGCTAAGTTAATTGCACAAAAGGTTTTACCTTCCCCACTAACTGCAGATGTAATTGTTATTATGTAACTATCTTTTTCCCGCAATAAGTATTGAAGATTTGTACGTAATGCTCTAAATGATTCAGAAATAGATGATTTAGGTTTGTCTTTAACAATTAATTCAGATGTTTTATTATTGTGTCCTACAGTGCCTAGAATCGGGACTTTTGTATTATTTTCAATGTCTTTAATATCAGAAATTTTATTATTGAAATAATCTTTAAGAATTATTATCAGAAATGGAATTAGAAATCCAATTATAAGTGCAATAACATAATTAATTGTTCTTTTTGGCGACAAATATAACGCATTTGATAAACGTGCAATATCTAAAACTTTATTATCAGGAGTATTAGATGCTTGAATAATACCCGACTCGGCTCTTTTTTCTAAAAGGTAAGTATATAGATTATCGCTAAGTTCAAATTTTCGTTCAATATTTATTAATTGTTGTTCAGTTAGAGGGAGTCCTTTTATTTTAGACTCTGTGTCGTAAAGTCTCTTATTCTGTTCTTGAAGCGAAATATTAGTAGATTCTATAAGGTTGGTAACGTTCTCAATCAAAGCTTCCTTAGCATTTTTTATTTTTAAATCAATTAAATTTGCTGATGGTGTATTTTCTTTCACTGTGTATGAAATAACATTTCTCTCTGAATAGTACTCCGAAAGACTTTTTATTAACGAATTAAGCAACGGATCTTCGATTCCCATATTGGAGGGTGCGATTATATCTTTAAAATTATTTTTACCGATAATATAGTTTTTTAGATATTCGTAATATTTAAGTTTAATATTAAGTAATGCTGTTTCGTTTTGCAATCGTTCCAACTTTTCGAAAATTGCAGACCCCTCTTTACTAATATTGATTATATTGTTATTCATTCTAAAATTAAGAAGGTTTGATTCTGCTATTTGGAGCGAATCCATAATCCCCGATAACTGTTCATCAATAAAACGACGAGTATTTTCTGAAACAAGATTTTTTTCATCAAGATCAGTTTGCAAATACACACTCGAAAGCATATTTAAAAAATCAACACCTTTTTGAGGTATCACATCTTGAATTGACAAAACGATTATCGAGCTTTTTTCTTCGAATTGAGTAGCAGAAAGTGATGCACGATACCTATTTGCTAATCCCAATTTATTATTAATTGTAAAATAAAAATCAGTAGAGTAATCAATATCTAATTGTTTTTCACTTGAATTTAAGTCAATATCTGGGTTCAATTCAATTGTAAAAGCCAGCAATTCATTTTCAAATTTTTCGCCGAATTTTAACTTTATTTTGCCTGTCGTATTGTCGTCAAACCTTAATATATATTCGTCTTTTGAGATAAAATTAAAAAATATTTTATTTTCATATAAATTCTCTCTAGTAGTATCAAGTTTTACAATAAACGGCGACGTTTTATATCGCTCTAATGTTGAAATTCGACCGATTGAATAATATGAAATTTGAAAATCAAGTTTTTCTATCGCTTTTAATATAATATCATAAGATGTTAAAATTCCAATTTCATTTTCAATTGATCTTTTCCCAGATTGCTTATAAAAGCCCAAGTCTTCAATTACACCTTCAACTCCATTTGAAAAACTATTGTCTTTATTTTTAACTAAAATAGTTGATGATACACTATACGTTGGAACCATGTATCTATTAGTTAAATATGCTACCGAAAGAGAAATAAAGATTGAAAGAACAAATAGATACCAATTGTTCAAAACATTATATAAGATTTTTTTAATATCTAATGTTTCTTCCTTTTTTTCGAAGTAATTATTGTCTGTCATTAGATTTATTTTAAGATGAAATTAAGAACTAAAATTATAGTGCTTATTGAAGTCAAAACGATTGAAATATTAGGAGCATTTTGTCTAAATGCCTTTGCTTTCAGGGGCTCGACATATATTACATCATTCGGAAGTAAATAAATAAATTCAGAAGTAATTAATTGCTTATCTGTCAAATCCAATCTATATGTTTTGGTCGAATTTGCATGATGTCGAATCAATAAAACATTTTGTTTATTTCCGTAATCACCAATATCTCCAGCAATGCTAAGTGCTTCCATAATATTAATATGATTCTGATAAACATTAAAATGTCCAGGATTATTTACTTCTCCCAAAATTGAAATTTTGAAACTTAATAATTTTACAATGACTGAAGCATCTTTTAAAAATTGATCTGCTTGAAGTTGAATCGCTTTGTGAGCTTCTTCAATTGACAAATCCAAAACTTTAACCTCTCCAATAATTGGCAAAACAACATAACCAGAGTCATTTACACTAAAACTGTGTAAATACAAATACTGCTCATTGTAAGTCGATAATATTTTTCCATTATTAACATTAAACAAATTATTAACCTCTTCGCTTAAACTTACAATTTGAATATATAAAATATCCTTCTTTTGAATTTTATAAATTTCGTAAGCTGCTGTTAGCTGGAAATCCTCGTCATGAACTGCCTCTCTCAAATAAGTAACTTTTTTATAACTTGTACATGAAAAAAGAGAAAACAATAACACAACAATCAACGTGTAGTATAATATCTTTTGGCTCATTCGTAATGAATTATTTATTACAAACTTAATAAGTTTTTTATTAAAGTCAATAGATTGTTTTAAATTTGGGCTTTTAAATTACTCGAAAAGCTTTTCAATTATGACATATATAATTATTGCAATTACTGTACTTGTGTCAATTTCCGCTTTCAACAATCAATCGTTAATGCATCGGTTTCAATATAATCCGTATCAAGTTTACCATCAAAAACAGTATTATCGAATATTTTCTCATGCATTGATTCATGCCGATTGGAATCACCTTATTTTTAATATGCTAACCTTATTTTTTTTTGGAGCTTATGTTGAAAGTGCTTTCAAATCACTATATGGTATGGTTGGCATTTTGTATTTTATTTTATTATATGTTTCGGCAATTCTTATTTCATCACTACGAACTTTAAAAAAACACCAAAACGATTCTTGGTATAATGCAGTTGGAGCTTCTGGAGCAGTTTCTGCAGTTTTATTCTCATTCATCTTATTTCAACCTTTAGGCAAAATTTTTATATTTTTTATCCCAATCGGAATTCCTGCTATTGTATTTGGGGTAGCATACTTAGTTTATTCAGCTTATATGGCAAAACAAAATGTCGATAATATTGGACACGATGCCCATTTTTGGGGAGCAGTATATGGATTTATTTTCCCTTTATTTTTCGATTTTAGATTAATTATTTATTTTCTTAGTGAAATTTTTCCATTTATAAATTAATATGACAAAAGCTATTTTTTTAGACCGAGATGGAGTTATAAACAAAGAAATTGGACGATATGTTTATTTACCAGCCGACTTTATTTTCAACGTCGAATTATTTGAAAGACTTATAGAATTTAAAAAACAAGGCTTTATCTTTATCATAATTTCAAATCAAGGCGGAATATCTAAAAATATATACTCACACAAAGATGTTGAGGTTTTAAATGATTTGATTTCCTTAGAATTCAAAAAACACAAACTAGAAGTCGCCGAATTCTATTATTGCCCTCACCATCCCTATTATGAAAATTGTATTTGTCGTAAACCCAACTCGTTATTACTTGAAAAGGCTGTTGCTCGTTTTAATATTGACAAATCTAGGTCAATATTCATTGGAGATGCTGAAAGAGATATAGAAGCAGCCCAAAAAGTTGGAATAAAAGGTATTAAAATAGAACCAAATCAAATTCATCAAATAAAACTGTAATCATGTCGGAATATATCGTTTACAATGGCGAATATTTAAAAAAAGAGACCTTTCAATTATCAACAAATAATAGAAGTTTTCGATATGGCGATGGCTTGTTTGAAACTATGCATGCCAACGGTCGAAAAACACAATTTTTGACCAAACATTTTGAGCGTATATTAAATGGTATGCAAAAGCTAAAAATGAACATTCCCAATCAATTTACAGTCGCAAAAATTGACTCCCTAATTTCGAGTTTATTATCTCGTAACAAAATGTTTCAAGGTGCGAAAATTCGATTAGCAGTATATCGAGTTGATGGTGGGCTATACACTCCTGATTCTAATAATATTTCGTATATTATTGAATCCGAAAAGCTAGAAGATGAGATTTATTCTCTCAACAAAACCGGATTAAAACTTGGAATTTACAATTCAATTCCAAAGCCGATTAATTATTTTTCAGATATAAAATCATCCAATTCGCTAATATATGTTTTAGCTGGAATTTTTAAGAAAGAGAACAATTTCGACGACTGCATCTTAATCAACGAAAACAATAATTTAGTCGAAGCCATAAGTTCAAATATTTTTATGGTTAAAGATGATACGATTTACACTCCATCAATTAATGAAGGTTGTATTCGAGGAATAATGCGAGATACAATTTCGGAAATTGCAAGCAATATTGGTTACATAGTTTACGACGATTGCATATTGACTTCCGATGATTTGCTCGAAGCAGACGAAATATTTTTGACAAATGCTATTCAAGGCATTCGTTGGGTTGTTGCTTTAGGTGAACGAAGATTTTTTTGCAATGTATCGAAACAATTAATTAATGAACTCAATAAATTTGCATTCTAAACTGATAAGCAAAAAAATAAATAATTATTTAGAATTCATCTAAATAGTTTGGAGTGTTTTTAAAATTTTCATATCTTTACATCTACATACTTTAATCTTTTAATTATTATTAATTATGAAAAGTGATATTCAAATTGCACAAGAAATCAAACTAAAACACATTCTCGAAATTTCGAAACAGCTTAACATTGCTGATGATGATGTTGAATTATACGGTAAATACAAAGCCAAATTACCTCTAAAACTAATCGACGAAAACAAAATCAAAAAAAGTAAACTTATATTGGTTACCGCTATTACTCCCACTCCTGCAGGAGAAGGAAAAACAACAACTTCAATAGGATTGGCTCAAGCCATGAACTTAATTGGCAAAAAAACAACCGTTGTACTTCGTGAACCTTCATTAGGTCCTGTTTTTGGGATTAAAGGCGGTGCTACTGGTGGCGGATTCTCGCAGGTATTACCAATGGAAGACATAAATCTGCACTTTACAGGCGATTTATCGGCCGTTGAAAAAGCACATAATCTTTTAGCTGCACTTATCGACAATAATTTACAAAACGAAGAAAGCAATTTACATATCGACCCACGAACAGTCAGTTGGAAAAGAGTTATTGACATGAACGATCGTGCTTTACGGAGTATGATTATTGGTCTTGGAGGCGTAAAACAAGGCGTTCCTCGCGAAACAGGATTCGATATTACAGCAGCTTCTGAAGTTATGGCAACTCTTTGTTTATCAAAAGATTTAGATGATTTAAAACAAAAACTCGGAAATATTTTTGTTGGATATACATATGAAGGAAAACCAATTTTTGCTCGCGATTTAAAAGCTCAAGGAGCAATGACTGCTTTATTGAAAGATGCTATAAAACCAAATCTAGTCCAAACAGTTGAAGGTACTCCTGCAATTATTCATGGTGGACCATTTGCAAATATTGCACAAGGCACAAATACCATTATTGCTACAAAAATGGGACTTTCATTATCTGATTATGTTGTAACCGAAGCAGGATTTGCATCTGAATTAGGAGCAGAAAAATTCTTCGACATAAAGTGTCAATATGGGAACCTGACACCAAATGCAGCCGTACTTGTTGCTACAATTAGAGCATTAAAATACCATGGCGGAGCAAAACTCAAAGAATTGAAAGAACCGAATGTTGAAGCTCTTAAAAAAGGCTTGGAAAATCTAGATAAACACATTGAAAATTTGCAAATGTTTAATTTTAAACCAACCGTTGCTATCAATAAGTTTATTACTGACTCTGCTGAAGAAGTTGCAGTATTGAAAGAACATTGTGAAAAAATTGGGATTAAGGTTGCTCTTGTCGAATCGTGGGAATTCGGAGGAAAAGGAGCTGTGGAATTAGCAAATATGGTTGTAGAATCTACCGAAGGTTGTGAAACATGCTTTAAACCTCTTTATAAATTTGAGTCAGAAATTGAAGATAAAATCAACACAATTGCAACCAAAATGTACGGAGCTAAAAATGTTGAATATTCTTCCGAAGCAAAAGCTAAGATTAACAAAATTAAAGAACTTGGATTAGGCAATCTGCCAATTTGTATCGCAAAAACACAAAAATCGCTATCAGACGACCAAAATAAAAAAGGGCGTCCACGCGATTTTACCGTAAAAATCAGAGAAGTAGAATTATCGTCTGGAGCTGGATTTATAGTTCCGATAGCTGGTGCAATTATGCGTATGCCAGGACTACCAGAAGTTCCTGCTGCTGAAATGATTGACATCGACAATGATGGAAATATTTCTGGATTGTTCTAGAATTGTTTAATAATCGAATAAAAAAAGCCTCTTTCGAGGCTTTTTTTATTCGATTATTCGTCTATGGTCGGAAATCAAAACGGAATATTTGTCGAAATTCCTGTTTTAAACCAACGTCCAGGCATAAGAACTCCGCCAACATCGTTGTATTGTTCGTTCAAAATATTTGAACACTCAACAAATACTGAAAAGAATTTAGTTTTATACGAAACCGATGCATCGAGCAATACAATAGAAGGATATGGGACTTCAACATTGGTTAAATCGCTGTAAGTTCCTTCTCGTTTTTGAAATGTTCCATTTACATTGAGTCCTATTTTTTTGCAAAATTCTGCGTTCAGTCCTAGAAATATTTTATGTTTCAAATAATCGAGAGCATATTTCGAGATAAGTTCTTCTGTTTGTTTACTTTGTGTTATATACGAATACCCATAGCTAATATAATTTATCGGAAATTTTTCAGATATAATTTTTCGCATCAAAACTTTACCATCAAATTCGACTCCAACAGTATTTATTTTACTAATATTCATTACTTCCCAAACCAAGGAATCTGGATTTTTCACCCAATCAATGGTATTTTTTCCAAGCCGATTAAAGAATGTAAGTTTATTTGAAAAATATTCATTTTTAGCTTTTATTCCAACCTCAAAAGTTGTTGCTTCTTCGGGTTTAACATTTTTGTTTCCAATGTTTACGGGGTCAGCATAGTAAAGTTCGGTATAGGTTGGAAGTCGCAAGGACTTATTTGCACTTGCAAAAAGATTTAATGTATTGCTTAATTTGTACGATAAATCTACACCCGGATAAAACAACCAACTGTAAGCAGAATTCCACGCTGTCATTATTCCTCCCGAAATATCCAATTTATTCAATTGAATTTTGTGGTCGATAAATGCGTTTATATTTTCGCGATGGGTCGATTTTGTAAACAAGCCATCGGGTTCACCAGGTACTTCCATCGTTTCGCCCATATCTTCGCCCAATTTATTACTTAGAATTTTATCGTATCGGAAATCAACTCCAAATAGCGAAATTCCGTAATTTGATGTAAAACTCGTACTTGCATCAACTCCCATCACATCGGTAAGATGATAATTGTGTCCAGTGTACCACGAAGCTGGATTATCGCGAAATAATTCAAATCGGTCTTGATGTCGTCGCCAATAAACACCAGGTTTGAATTTTATTTTATTTCCCGTGAGCAGTCGAGCGTTCACAAAAGTGGTTTTGGTTGCTTCAAATTGATTTGGATATTTTACCGTGTAAAAACTATTCGCACCAAATTCTTTTTGATTATATCCGGCTTGAAATTCCATTTTGCTTTTTGCAAAATCAATGCTTGAATGATAAAACAAATTATTGATGTCAAAATCAGTATTTTCGATATATCCATCACAAATATTTTTTGATACTGATACGAAATTTTTAAGAACTCCAAAATTATAATTTAGCGATGCATTTCCTGAGATTAAACCATACTCTCCTGCCGATAAAGAAGCATTTACACTTTTATTTTCGCTTGTTCCAGTAATAATATTTATAGCTCCACTATACGCATTCGCTCCGTAAATTCTTGCTCCCGGACCATGTAAAATTTCGATTCGTTTAATATCGTTTACATCAATCGGAATATTCATATTGTGATGTCCGGTTTGTGGGTCGTTTATCTTTGCTCCATTTACAAGAATTAATACTTGCTCGTTCGAACTACCACGCATTCCAATATCAGCTTGAACTCCTGCTGCTCCACGCTGACGAACGTCAAGCGAACCTACATATTCTAACACATCGATTATGCTTGTGGCTTGCAAAGCTTTTATTTCTTTTTCGTCAACGATAGTTAAACTACGCGACTTTTCGTAGTAAGTTATTGGTGAACGACTTGCTTTAATCTCTATTTCAGATATATTGATTGTATCGTTTTGTGCAAAAATTCTAATAATTGAAAAAAATACAATGCCTAAAAATAATATACATTTCATCTGTTTACTTTTTTATTTGCTACATGAAATCAGACAATAATAATTTATTGCGTTACGGTTTTGTAGTTTGAACTATATTTTTTAAATTACCAACTACTTATAATATCTAAATCTGCCTGTGTTAAGCCATTACCATCCGTTATAGTCGATAATATATCTTGCAAATCGCTATATTGATCAATAATTGCAATTGCAGTTTCACTTTTATTTTTCAAATGATTTGTCAACCTAAAAATTTGTTCATTATTCGATTGACCTATTATTTCATAATGTGGATCCCATATACATTTTTCTTTATTTGTACAAAACATTGTTAAACTTATTTTTCTTGATTCTTTAGCTAATAATGGGATTTTAATCGGATATAATAATATATTATTCTGAGAAGAGTCATCATCTGCAATTATAACAAGGCGTTCTGGAAAAGTAACATCAACATTAAAATTATTATTATTAATCAATGTAAAGTATGCCGTACCGCCCCAACCATAACCATAATGATTATACGCCCCCGTATCAAAGGATAAAATTGGAATAGAAATCTCTATATTTTCAGGAAAAAAGTAAGGTGTTACTGATGGTTTTCCTGGTCTATTTCCAAAACCAGATAAATCTGTTGTTGAAAATAAATCATATGGAGGGTCGTTAATTTCCAAATCTTCCTTTTCACAACTACTAAAAAAAATAATTGTCGATATTAAGATAATTATTGAAATACTAAAAAGTTTCATATAGGTAATTTTGAAGATTTATAATTTAATCACTTTGTTACTAATAAAATACGCCCATTAGAAACAGCGAAAGTAGTACAAACTAACATTTTGAACAAGAAAAACTAATTAGTTTTGATAACTTTCATCCATTGTTTTCCGCTTTTGCCGTCCAAACTAATATAATAAACTCCTGCAGCTAAGTCTTTTGTATTCCAATTATATGTATAATTTCCATTACTTATTGTTTGTTTTTCGGTATAAATTAATGAGCCATCAACATTATAAAAACTCAAATTATACAATCCTTTTTCAAGAATATTGTAACTAACGTTCGTAAACTCTGAAAATGGATTTGGAAACGGATGTTGTAAATAATGGGTAAAATATTCGTTTTCATCAACATTGTTGTATTGACTATCGTGTCCAATCACAATAATATCATTGCTTCCTGTCCAATTATATTTTATATACAGAACATCGTCAACAGCATCGTAATATGCACCGTTTTCTGCCAAAGAAAATTCGTTTTCGGTTCCATAAATTACTGACTGTGTTCCATTTATTTCAACAACATAAGGCACACTACTTTGCAATTGAACTTCAAATGTTATATATCGATTTGCAGGACTGCCGACATATCCATTTCCATTTTTTGATAAGCGTATATTGGTTTGATGTTCAAGAACCTCACCCGAAAAAATCAGTAAATCGTAATCAGAAGTAATATTTGCCAAAGGTGTATGTCCATCGTCATCGTACATTTTAAAAGTAGAAGTTGGAACAGAAATATCTGGATAATATTTAACCATCATAGTGTCGGTTGAATAATTTTCAGTATTGTTGTATTCAGCCACCATTGGAATAAAACTTCCTGCTTTTACAAAAATAGGTAATTTTTCGAGCGGAGCACTCACGCTTGTCGATGAATTCCCCTCGTATGATTGATTTGTTTGAAAATCGTACCATTTGCCAGATGGAAAGAGTACATTTCGACTAGTTTCGCCTGCATTCATTATTGGAGCAATAAGAATATTTTCACCCCACAAATATTCGTCGTTGACATTTGAAAGAGAAGCATTTTCGGATTCAAAGTAATTTATCGGCATCGCCAATGGACGTCCAGATTCAGAATTTTCCCAAGCTAATGTGTAGTTATAAGGCATTAATTGATATCGAAGTTTTACGTATGTGCGAACAATATTTTTTTCGGTTTCGGGATAGTAAATTGGTTCGGGGGCGACTCCTTCGCCATGAGGTCGCATAATGGGACAAAAAGCACCAAACTGCATCCAACGAGTATATAATTCAGGATTATATGCTCCGCCTGTAAAACCGCCCAAATCGGAGTGCATATAACCTACTCCGCTCATTCCCATTCCGAGCATAATTGGGATTTGAGCCTGATAACCCTCAAAACTTCTATTTATGTCGCCCGACCATGGAAATGTCGAGTACCGCTGCATTCCGGCATAGCCCGAACGCATAAGATTAAACAATCGCTGAGAGGGATATTCTTCCTGATATTTTTTGTGCAACATCGAAGCCCATTCGAGAGCATAAACATTGTGTACTTCACGAGCAGTTCCAGTAACGTGTTTCATTCCTGATGGATGATTTTCAGGTTCTCCAACATCGCACCACCAACCGGCAACACCCTCGTCAGTACGAGCTTTATACTTTGTCCAAAACCATTCTTTTGTTGCGGGTTTAAAAATATCAAGCAAACCTGCCGAACCCGCAAAAAAATCTGGAACAATGTACGTGTAACCACCTGTAAAATCAGTTCCAAAAAGCAAATTTTGATCGCAATGGCTGTAATTAAATGAATTTTGAGTAACGTAAGGCTCTGAAATTAAAATAGTTTTCACCCCTAAATCATTAAAATCAGAAATCATATCAGTTGGAGTAGCCCAATTTGAATAATCCCAACTTAAATTTCCCATATCGCTCAATTGTCCAAACCAATATAAATCTAAAATTACTGCATCAACTGGAAAATCGTCGTTAATGAGCGAATTAATTGTATTTCGGGTTTCTGTTTCGTTTTGATAGCCAAATCGCGATTGCATGTAACCTAACGCCCATCGTGGAGGAATAGGTTGTTTGCCCGTTAAATCGGTGTATGAATCAAGCAAATCGTCGTAGGAATCTCCTGTAACAACATGGTAAGAAATATTTCCATTTTCAATCGTATATTCAAAAATATTTTCATTTGTTTTACCAAAATCGAAATAACTTGCGGTACGATTCTCGAAATACACTCCGTACAATTTGCTAGAAACAAAAAACGGAATATTTATATTCAAGGTTGACGCCCCATTTGAATAAGAATAATGTGGCTCATTGTAGGAATAAAATTGCTGTCCGTTTTTGTTTATAGGTGTTGCACGTGAGCCTGTTCCATAAATGTTTTCGTTATCGGTAAGTTGAAATCGCAAACCTTTAGTGTCCGATGTGCTGAAATACCCCACTTCTTCGCTAAAAACGGTATTCTCGTTATGATAATAAGATAATCGAATTGGATTTTTTTGAACTTTCACACTAAGCTCGCCGCAATCAAGGTTTAAAAATTCACTTGTTTCGGTTAAGCTTGCCAAGCTTGCTGTTGGCTCTAGCACAACGCTATAACTTGTATCTTCAACAATATTTCCATCGGGATAAATCGAAATTTTAACCATGTTCGATGCGAAAGGTTTAATGGTGATAGTACCGTTTGAAGAATTTACCCTTAACTGATTATTTGTAAAAGTGTGTGATGAATAATTCGAAAGAGTATAAGCGTTAGCAGTAACAAATATATCGCTACCGTCTGATGCTTTACCTTGAATACTACCATCTGCATTTCGAAAAACGAAGGCTAATTTTAAGACTTCTACCCCTTCTGGAATCGAATGAAATGTTCGAATGTTATACGATTTTTGATATATGTTATTTCCAAGACTTGTCATTTCGACATTTGGGTCGGCGATTCCCCACGAACCAATTACATATTTCCAATCAGAATCGTTAATGCTTTCGCTTGTTATTACACCCGCATGCATATATACAGTACCTGAATATCCTGATAATGCTGCATTTCCTTTTGAAGCATCGAAAGTTACAATAATATTATCATCGGTTATTGGTAGTGAAGGTGTGGTTGTAACTTGCGAAAACAGTAAAGTCAAGTTCGCAATAAGAAACAATGAGATTAGTATTATTTTTTTCATAAAATTGATTTTTTGACACAGCAATTTACGATTTTTAATGCTTGAAAACAAATTTTAGACATACTCGAAGTCTTTCCGAAAGTCATAACCTTCTATAAGCCATATGGGTTTATGGTATTAACTAAATTACTTCCACATAATATTCTTCGTTATTACGTTTAACAAGTTTCCCAATTTCGTGAATTTGTATATTATTCTTCGATGATATTATTTGGAAATCGTTTACAAATTCTTCCGATACTGCAACTAAAAGTCCTCCACTTGTTTGTGGGTCGCATAGCGTAACTTTTTGTTTATCGCTAACTGATTTGATTTTCGATTTATAGCTTTTCCAATTTCGGAATGTCCCGCCCGGAAAACATTTTTCGGTAATATAATATTCAATTCCATTAATGAGTGGAACTTTTTCAAACTCAATAACAGCATTCAAATTACTTCCTTCACAAATTTCTAAAAGGTGTCCTAATAAACCGAAACCCGTAACATCGGTCATCGATTTTACGTAGGGTAATTTTCCAAAAATTTCACCAGCTTTATTTAGGTTTGTCATTAATTCGGTTGCTATTTTGCTATGTTCGGGCTTTATTTTTTTTTGTTTTTCGGCAGTGGTCAAAATTCCAATTCCAAGAGGCTTGGTTAAAAATAAAATATTGTTTTTTTCGGCTTTGTTGTTTTGTTTAATGTTTTCAATGTCAATAATTCCTGTAACAGCAAGTCCGAAAATAGGATCGCTGATATCAATGCTATGTCCGCCGGCTAAAGGAATATTAGCATCTTTACAAACTGACTTCGCTCCTTCAATAACTTCTTTAGCTAATTCGGCAGGCAACTTATCAAGAGGCCAACCAAGAATTGCTATTGCCATAATTGGAGTTCCTCCCATAGCGTAAATATCGCTAATTGCATTAGTAGCGGCAACTCTTCCAAAATCAAATGGGTCGTCAACTATAGGCGTAAAAAAATCGGTAGTGCTAATAATTGCTTTTCCGTTTCCTATATCAAAAATAGCTGCATCGTCCTTCGATTCATTTCCCACAAGAAGGTTTGGAAAATAAGTTTTGGCTTCTGATTTTAAAATTATTTCTAAATCTTGTGGTGAAATTTTACATCCACATCCAGCACCTGGACTAAATTCGGTAAGCTTTGTCATGATATTTATTTTCTTTTCAAAATATTAAACTCGTTGATTTTCAATTTCAATAATTTTTTTTGCAATAATTTCGAAATCCATATGATTGAATTCAATTTTGGAAACTAATTCTTGATCTCTTTTCGATAAACCATATAAATAGGCTTTGTCGTAATATTGAAGGCTAATGTCTGTTACGGCTTTGTAATTATTGTTATTCAAAGCCTCGAGAGTTGTTTTGTAGTTATTATTTCCAATTCGCTTATTAATATTTTTTAAAGCATTTTCGATTACTTCGTTTCCAAAAATAGCATATTCGTTTACTAAATACTCGATTCTTAGTTCTTTTGAAATGTCAATGAAAATGGTACGAGAATTTCTCATTTGATCGAATAAAGCGTTTGGGATAAAATTACGACCAATGCTGTGACTTTCGTCTTCGAGCCAAACTCTTTTATTAAAATCCAATTTGTTCCATTCGTGAAATAGTTTGTTTTCGAAAAATTCTGTCGAATCCTGCTCTTTCTCTCCAATTGAACCAAATGCAGAGCCTTTATGATTGGCTATTTTTTCAAGATCGATAATTTGTTCGCCAAGTTTGCGAAGCTTGTTTAAAATAATTGTTTTTCCGCTACCTGTTTTCCCTCCGAGTATTACAATTTCTGCTTGTTTCTCGAATGATTTTAATGCATAATTTCTATATTTTTTGTATCCTCCAGATAAAATAGAAACATTAAATCCATAAAAATCAAGTAACCAAGCCATACTTTTACTTCGCATTCCTCCTCGCCAACAATAAATTAATACATTTTTGTCTGGAGCAATTTTCAGGGCTTGTTTAATGAATAGCTTTAGCTTAGGACCAACAATGTCAAGTCCAGAAAATATAGCTTGGTCTCTACCATTTTCTTTGTATCGGATTCCGACTATTTTTCTTTCTTCGTCAGTAAATAATGGAATATTAATAGCATTAGGAATATGTGCTTTTGCAAATTCGCCTGGTGAGCGGACATCAATAATCGGAACATGTTCCGCTTGTTGAATAAATTCAGTAATATTTATAACGTGTTGCATTTTGTAATAAAAAAAAACACTCACAAAGGAGTGTTTTTTTATATTTTTACATTCCTATTTTTTCTTTGTCGTATTTATTAGCTTTTAATTTTTCCTGCACTTCTGCAAATGCTTTAATCGTGTATTCTACATCTTCTTTAGTATGAACCGCAGTTGGAATTATACGCAACATAATTACATCTTTTGGAACTATCGGGTAAACAACTACGGAGCAAAAAATATTATAATTTTCACGTAAATCGAGCGTAACATTTGCTCCTTCCATTGGACCTCCGCTCAAAAATACTGGAGTAACAGGTGACTGCGTGTCTCCTAAATTGAAGCCTTTTTCTCGTAATCCTTTTTGAAGAAGCTTAACCACTTCCCAAAGATTTTCTCTTAATTCTGGTTTAGTTTTTAAAAGGTCTAATCTTTTCAAAGCTCCATAAACCATAGGCATTGGTAACGATTTTGCAAATGTTTGCGAACGCATATTGTATCGTAAAAAGTTCACAACATTTTCGTTACTTGCAATAAAACCACCTATTCCAGCCATTGATTTTGCAAATGTGCTAAAATATAAGTCGATTCCATCTTGAACTCCAAAATGTTCGCCAGTTCCAGCACCCGTTTTTCCCATTGTCCCAAAACCGTGTGCATCGTCAACTAATAAACGAAAATCGAATTTTTTCTTTAATGCAACAACTTCGTCTAATTTTCCTAAGTCGCCTGCCATTCCAAATACTCCTTCGGTAATAACTAAAATACCGCCACCATTTTCTTCTGCATTTTTCTTAGCAAAACCTAACATTTTTTCGCATCGTGCCATATCGTTGTGTGGATAGACGAAACTTTTTCCTCCTTTTGATTTGTGAAGAAAAATTCCATCCATAATGCAAGCATGAGCTTCTGAATCATAAACAATTACATCCCGTCGTGTTGCTAAGGAATCTATAATCGAAACCATTCCAGGATAGCCATAATTTAAAAGAAAAGCATCTTCTTTTCCAACAAATTCGGCTAATTTGTTTTCCAATTCTTCGTGTTTACTTGTTTGTCCTGACATCATTCTTGCTCCCATTGGGTATGCCATTCCAAATTCTGCTGCTGCATCGGCATCAACTTTTCTAACTTCAGGGTGGTTTGCTAAACCTAAGTAGTTGTTTAAACTCCACACTAAAACTTCTTTCCCTCTAAATTTCATTCGAGTTCCAATTTCTCCTTCTAGTTTCGGAAAAGCGAAGTATCCGTGAGCTTCTTTTTGGTATTTACCTAAATCACCTCTGTTAGTCGAAATTCTTTCAAAAATATCCATATTAAGTGTTGTTTTTTATTACATTTTGTACAAATGTATTGTTTTTATTACAAATATTAAAAAAAATAAAATGAACAAAATCAAATTTCACATAACAAAAAAGCCGTCTATTTTTTTAGACAGCTCTCTTGTTGTATTATTTTTCATTATTCGTCATCTTCTTCTTCGAGTTCCTCTGCTGCTGCGATGAATGTATCTTCTCCTCCTTCAATTGCATCATCATCGTCTTCAACTTCATCAAATATATTGTCGATACTCACGTCAACTTTTACGAGGTAGCTAACGTTTTCGTGTTCAAAAGTAAATGCGTAAAAAGCACCTTTTGGAGCATCAACCTTAAAAATTATATTTTTAAAACCTTCGGGATATTTTTCGTTAAAAGCTTCTAAAACTTCTTCGCTCAGATTTTCGTATTTTACAATTTTTCTAATCTTTTCCATTGACTAATAAATGATTTTTTCTGCAATTATAATTCATAAATTTGAAAAAACAAGCATTTCTTTTTCTTAAATAATAAAAAAAGTAAAAAAACTTATGTTTTCATTGTGCTTTAATCGTATTTCTTGTACAACTTATTTATCAAGATACTTTGTCCACTCTTTTGAAGTTCTTTTTTTCCAAGCTCCTCGATGATATTCGTAGCTAATAATTAAAGGTAAAACAGAAGTTGCTTCTGCGAAAACCATTTGTTCGTAAACGGTATCAACTTTTCCCCACGATGATGCCTCTTTTAGAGTAGAACTTGAGCATGCTCCATCGCGTACATCAGCAACAGTAATTTGAATTGCATATTTATGCATTGGAACGTCTTTTCCGAGTATTTCGGCACATATTACAGTATCTTGAGTAAAGTTTTTGGGAACACCACCACCGATCATAAATAAACCTGTAGTATCTGCTTCCATCTTGATTTTAGTTAATTCCAAAAAGTCTTTTACTGAATCAATCGATACATGTTTTTGTGGATTTTCCCATTGATGTTTTGCCAAACCAAAACCCGCACTACTATCAACAAAAGCAGGGCAAAAGATAGGTACATTATGTTCGTAACATACTTGAACTAGTGAATCTTTCTTTTTTGAATTTTTGACAAGGTATTTGCCCATTTCTCGAATAAACTCGCGAGATGAATATGGTTTTGGTTCTAAGGTTTTACATATTTCATAAACAGTATTGTCACATGCTTGAAGTTCTTGTTCATCAATAAATGTGTCATAAATACGATCTATATACAAATCTCTCAAATCTTTGTCATTTACATTTGGAGTTCCTTTGTAATGTTTATAACCAAGTGCTTCGAAAAAATCCATATCAACAATCGATGCTCCAGTTGCGACAATAACATCAATCATATTGTTTTTTACCATGTCAACATACACTTGCATACAGCCTCCAGCACTTGTACTTCCTGCTAAAGTAAGAATGTTTGTACACTTATTTTCACTTATCATTTTGCTATAAATATCTGCAGCCGACGCAGTGTCTCTTGAAGTAAAAGACATATCTCGCATTGCATTTATAATAGCAGTTGCATCAATAGACTTAATATCTATGTGCTTAATTTCTTCTTTTAAAATATCGCTTTTTTTCATTTTGCTTTATTGTTTAATAACCTAAAATTTTTAACATTGATTTGTAGCTTTGCTCTTTAGCAAAGAGTTTAGTTGAGAATTCACCATCTTCATCTTTATCGATAAGAATATGTTTGGGAGCTGGTAGCAGGCAATGTTGAATGCCTCCAAATCCTCCAATAGACTCTTGGTATGCCCCTGTGTGGAAAAAGCCAATATACAACGGATCTTTTGGATTCACTTTTGGTAAAAATATTGCGTTTGCATGAGAATCGGAGTTGTAAAAATCTTGACTGTCGCATGTTAATCCGCCTAAGAAAACTCTTTCGTATTCTTCGTCCCAATTATTTATGGCAAGCATAATAAATTTTTGTTTTGCTGCCCAAGTATCTGGTAAGTTTGTCATGAACGAACTATCAATCATATTCCATAATTCTCTATCATTCTGCTGCTTTTGGTCAATAATTGAATACAAAACAGCACCACTTTCGCCAACTGTGAATGAACCGAATTCGGTAAAAATATTTGGTTCAGCAACTACGTTTCTATCGCAAATTTGTTTTATTTGTGATATTATTTCTTCTGCCATATATTCATAATCGTAATCGAATGACATTGAATTTTTGATAGGAAATCCACCACCAATGTTTAACGAATCGAGTTCAGGACAAACTTTTTTAAGTTCACAATATAAATCGATACATTTCGATAATTCATTCCAATAGTATGCTGTATCTTTAATTCCTGTATTGATAAAAAAATGCAACATTTTTAATTCAAACTTCGGATTTCCTTTAATGTTATCCTCATAATATTGAATAACTTTATTGTATCTAATTCCAAGTCTTGAGGTATAAAAGTCAAATCCAGGTTCTTCTTCGGCAGCAATTCGAATTCCTATTTTACTTTTTTTAGTTATAAGTTTTTTTAATCGAGCCAATTCGTAAACATTATCTAAAATCGGGATTACGTTTTCAAAGCCAAGGTTAATTAGATTTGCAATATTCTCAATATACTGATGCTTTTTAAATCCATTACAAATTACATATTTGTCTTTTTTAATTTTTCCATTTTTGTATAAATCTTCGATAATGTGAATGTCAAAGGCCGACGAAGTTTCTAGATGAGCATCGTTTTTCAGCACTTCTTCCATTACAAATGAAAAATGAGAACTCTTTGTACAATAACAATAGTGATATTCTGCATTGTAATCCGATTTAGCAATTGCCACATTAAAAAGACGTCGAGCTTTTTGAATATTTTGAGAGATTTTAGGTAGATATGAAATTTTTAATGGAGTTCCATATTGCTTAATAACTTCCATTAAAGAAATTCCATTAAAGTATAATTCATTGTCTTCTACTTTAAACTCTTCTTGAGGAAATTCAAAGGTTTGTTCAATTAAATCGATGTATTTATTTTTCATTTTACGATGTTGTTTACTTCCGACAAAAATAATTTAATTGATTTAAAATGCAATGTTTTTATGTATTTAAGTTTGTTAGATTGATAAAAAAAAAACAATTTACCAATGTTGGATTTCTCGGTTATTATTTTTTTTATTGTAAATATCTGGTTTTGAACAAAAAGAGTATTACAAACTTATTTCTTAAATTATAAGTTCCAAATCTCAAATGCTTTTTCAGCTTGAAAATAAAGCATATCTAATCCGTTTATTACAATAGCCCCTCTCTCCTTTCCTTTTTTAAGAAAAACGGTTTCGTTGGGATTGTAAATCAAATCGAACAAAGTATGTTCGGTTGAAATAAACTCATACGGTATAGCAGGAAACGCCAAAATATCGGGCGACATGCCAACTGGTGTTGTATTGACAATAGTATTAAATTCGGTTAAAATTTCATCACTTAACTCGGAATACAATAAACAATTTTCTTTTTTACTTCTTGATACAAATTTGAAATCAATATTATACTTTTTCAAGACGTAAGAAACAGCTTTTGAACTTCCTCCTGTTCCAATAACCAATACTTTTGTAGGATTTTGCCTATGAGTCGATAAAAAAGCTTTTTCAAAGCCGTAAACATCTGTATTGTATCCAATTAATCTCACAGACGAATTGCTTCTAATTACTTTTACCGTATTTATTGCTCCAATATCTTTTGCCGAAGAATCGATTTCATCTAAAAAAGAAATAATATTTTCTTTATGAGGAATAGTTACATTAAAACCTTTAAGATTATGATGTTGTAATATGATATTGTGTATTTTCGTAATATCTTCGATTGGAAACAACTCGTAACTCGCACTGATTCCCTCTTTTGCAAATTTTTCGGTAAAATATCTCTTTGAATACGAATGAGCTAAAGGAAAGCCGATTAGTCCGTATAAATCCATTTAACTTTAGCAAAAATGCTTTTTCAAAAAATTTAAAAATTCTTTCGAATATCTTCAGGCAAAAACGATAAAACTGTATCTCCACGCAATCCTAAACGAATGGTTTCCAAAGAAATAACTTCGTTTGGAGCAATGTTTCCTAAATTTACCTCCGCTCCCAATAGTTTAATAAACCAAACTTGTTGCGATTTTTGTGGAGCTTCCCAAATCACATCATCTTTATTTACTGAGTGTAAAATAGTGTCAATCAATTTTTTATTCGACGAACCATCGCTATTGTAAATTCCAAGATTTCCGCTTTCGCGTGCTTCAGCTATTACTTTCCATGAGCCTGCTTGAAGCTCTTTTTTCATCATCTGATTCCATTGTTCAGGAGAAATTTCAACGCTTGCATCTTTTGAACCAACTTCTGAAATTACAGTTACTTGCGACGAAAGTTTTTGAATGTACTCGCATTTCAAATCATGATTTAACGCAATAGCTCCATCGGAAACTTCGGCTAATTCGAGATTGTATTTTTCAATATATTTTCTATAATCATCGAACATGCCTCTAGCAATAAATAATTCAAACAAGGTTCCTCCAAAATAAGGTATTATACCGGCATCTTTATATATTTTTATTTTCTCGTTTAAGTTTTTGGTAATTAGCGAAGTTCCAAAACCAAATTTTACTAAATCGGTAAATTCACTGCTCGATGAGACAAAATTTTCGGTTTCTCGAACACTTAATCCTTTGTCCATCATCATGGTTAAACCTTTTTGACGTGGTTTATTGCTTCTTTCGGGCAAAAACGGAATATTGTAATTCATTATCGGTATTTTTTTAATAATTCGTTTATCTCTGCATTCTCGGAATATTCTTCAAAATAAAATGAATATTCAGTATATTTTTTAGCATCAAGTTTTAGTGCTTTTTCAAGATATTTCAACACAGTTTTATCTATTGTTGTTTCCGATAAAAAAGCAGCTAATAAATAAAAAACATCAGCATTTTCATTAAATTTTTCATGTGCTCTTTTTAATATTTTAATTGCTTTAGTGTTTTCATTTACGTCATGTAAAAATTCGGCATAATTTACCCACAAATCTTCGTCGAATTCGTCGTTTTTGATTGCTTTTTCGTAAGCTTTATGTGCATCTTCATTTTGTCCGATTTTTTCGTACATGCGGGCAAGTAAAAACCAATATTCTGAATTCAGTTCATCGGTATCGATTGCAATTTTAATATTTTCAATCGCTTTTTCGTTATCACCATCCTGAAATAAAATTTCGCCTATTCCAACATATGCATCAGCAAAAAACTCGTCAATTTCAATTACTTTGTGGTAATATTCCATTGCTTTGTCGGTTTCTTTTAAATATTCGTAAGCTTCGCCCAAATAATACAACGCAAGCGGGTCGTTTTCGTTCAGTTTTAGATATTCGTTGTACGATTCAATGGCTTTGTGATATTGTTCCATGCTTGCATAAGCATTTCCCATATTAAAATACGCCGACGAGTAATCAACATTTATTGCAACTGCGTACTCGTAAGCATCAATTGCTTTTTCAAATTCGTTCAAAATACTATAAACCGTGCCCAAATTGTACCAAGCATTTGCCGAAAATGGATTTTCGTCGATAAATTGTTCGTAATATTTAACACTATTGTTTAACTCTCCTATTTTCTCGTAGCAATAAGCTATATCGAATAAAATATTTTGATTGTCAGACTTAAATTCTTGTGCTTTGAAAAGATATTTTAACGCAATTTTAAATTCAAATGAGTTCAAAAAAGCCATTGCAATGTTGTAAAATACAATATCTTTCTCATCTTCTGGAACATATTTCATTGCTTTAGTAAACTCTTTTTCGGCTTTAGCTGAATCGCCTTCTAGATTATAAATGCTTCCTTTCAAAACTACAATCTCATAATTTTCGGCATCGTATTGTTCAATTTCTTGAATAATACTGAATGCTTCTTTTAATTTTTTTTGATTAATTAAAACCTGAGCCTTTTTTATTTTAATGTCAACCGAACTTGGGTGTTGTCTGAGGGCATAATGAATAACTTCAGCAGCTTTTGCAATCTCGTCATTATCAATATAAAAATCAACAATATTTACAAAGTCATCGACGTCGAAAAAATAGCTTTGTTTTTTTACAAGCATTTCTTCAAAACGGAAAACTTTATCAAGAATCTCCTCGTTTTCGTTATTTGTTTCGTCAAATTCCATCTAATTCTTTTCTATAAACCCACAAAGGTAAAAAATTTTTGCGTTTATTATTTTAAGATTATTGGTTTTTAATTCAAAGCATTTTTCATTCACTATCTAACCATTTTATTGCAGCCTCCTCTGTAGAGAAATATTTTCTTGTTGTTTTTTCTTTCGTCTCAGTTTCTGTAAAAACCTGTGAAAGAGCTGTATGTTTTGGTTTGTCAACCAAAAAGACGGTCTTAACAGTATTGTATTTTTCGGTAACCAATTCGGCATGTTTTGAAATGGTGGCTACATCTTCTAGTTTAAAATCAAAATTAGCTTTTCGTACGTCATAGAAAAGTTTTAAATCTAAGGGCAAATTATCTAATTCTCTAAATTCGTTTAAATAATCAATTATTTCAGCGAATGTGATTATTTCATCAAATGTGACATATAGTAAGTTACTTTTTGTGTTAAATGAATATGTAATCATGTCAAAATTTTTAAACGTTCAAAAAATTGGAACTTAAGATTTAGAAACTATGAAACTATTTTATTGATGTTCTTTTCTTAATAAATCATCAATGGTTTTTACTGGATTGAATGTAATGATAGGAACTTCAACAAAAATGGTATTCCAATCAGACATAGCACCGTTCCACAAGCCCGGTAATTCTAATGCTTTAAGGTCTTTGCCATCTTTCGATTTTTTAGATATAAATCCTGTATTTTTATCAACAAATTGCAATAAGTCAAATTTGTTTCCTTTATAATCTTTTACATAACACACCAAGTCAACTGGATTGAAATGTGTAGCATTTTGTGCGATTTCTTTTTGCTGAGGATTGTTCATGTCAATCTGCGAACTTTCAACAACTTGCAAGGAAAATGTTCCATCTTGATTTTTCGCCCAAAATGGTCCGCCACCTGGTTCGCCTTCATTTTTCACCATTCCGCAAACTCGAATCGGACGATTTAGTTTTTTCAACAAATACGATGCTTTATCTTTTTGATTTAAGCCTGCAAATTCGTTTGAAAACGAAATACAAAGTTCTTTTTCAAAAAACGAAACAACTTCATTAATTAATGAAATATCATTGCTTTGCTGTAATTTATTGATATATGAAAAAACGGTTTCTTTATATTTCAGCAAAACTCCAGCAATTACCTTTTTGTATTGAAAAGTTTTGTACTTGATTCTATCGGGAACCACATTGTCGATATTTTTCACGAAAATAATGTCGGCAGAAATGTCGTTTAAATTTTCGATTAGTGCTCCATGCCCACCCGGACGAAATAAAAGAGTTCCATCGGAATTTCTAAACGGATTGTTTTCCATATCAACAGCAATGGTGTCGGTAGATGGTTTTTGCTCCGAATACGAAATTTCGTATCGAATATCGAATTGTTTTTCGTAATTTGCTTTTACTTCATCAATTAACTTAATAAACAGCGACTTATGCTCTGACGAAACCGTAAAATGTAGCCGACCGATTTTGTCTGAACTTTTGCAATAATTTGCTCCTTCAACCAAATGTTCTTCGGTTGGAGTCCTCATTTCGTTTTCATATTTATGAAATTTCAATAAACCTTTCGGTAAATTTCCATAGTTCAAGCCATTTTCGTTCAATAAAGCATTTAGAACTTCGATGTAGCCAAGTTTTGCAATTAATTCGTCGGTGCTTTTTCCATCTTTTTGCAAAACGGCTTCTAAGTCGTTGTAAAAAGCAAATTTTTTGATGTTGGTTAAAACATTCATTACCGAACGCAATGCGTTGCCATTCATAAAATTATTGTATCCATCACGATTTCCGTTATATAAATCGGCAAATTCGTATAAAGATTTGAACATGCGACTTGCAGCACCAGAAGCTGGAACAAACTTTACAATTTTATATTTATCACGTGATTCTTCGTAATACGAAACAAATTCAAATATTTCGTCTTCATTATAAACTTGCATTCCATCTCCGATAGTCGCAGCTTTTTGAATATTTAGATAAGGAAATCCTTTCTTAAAAAAACTTATCTGCTCTTCAAGGGTTTTAAGGTCGATTTGTCGAGTTTTTATAACTTGTAAGTCCTTTTCTGTAAACATATTATTTGTTTTATATATTTTAATTTCATGTATTTTTGGAACGATTGAAATCATTTCCAAAAAAATACAATTTACATATTAATTCTTATTTTCGGTCTTGTCATGTGTTTTAACCTGACAATTATGAATCAATTTTCGTAATTTGCACTAAAATACTTTGTTTTTTTGAAATTTCAAGCAATGTTTGGTTTGTTTTTTTTACCCGCTTATTTAGCTTTCAAATAAACGAATACTTAAAAGACAGAAAAATCGATTACTCTTTCTCAATTATTTCGAATTGTTGCGTAAGTTCGTTTCCAAATTCATCCACAATTTTAATAGCGTGGTAACCTTCGGAAGTGATAATAGGCATTTGATGAAAATCAATTGTAAATCCAATGAATTCATTATCAAGATGCCAAAATATTTTTGTATGTGGTAATCGGTGAGCGAGTTCAATTACAAATCGTCCTTTTTTTCCGTCGAGTTCAATCGGAATATAAATCTTTGCAAAATTTTTAGGATAAATCACTTCCATGATGTTGTTTCCCATATTTTCGATTGCGTTTAGGCAATCTTCTCTAAAAGGAGGTAATTGTTTGTAAAACGGATTTTTCGATTTAAAATACCATTCCATAGCGGGTGGTAATACAAACCAAGAAACATGTTTCATGTTAAATGTATTTTCGCATTTGTCGTGAACTTGAAATTGTTCGGCGATATCTAAATGAATCAATTTGTGATATGGACACTTACTAAACTGAATGCCTGATTTAGGTATCCACATAGTGTCGATATCGTCGCATATTTCGGATGCTAAATAACCACTTTTTTTACAAATTGGAGCTTGAACCATATCATCATAAGGAGGCTCAAACCAAGCTGGAGCATCGTCGAGTTTATCGAAAATGTTGAATAGTATAGGAGCTGCCGTATTTAAACCGGTTAATCCCGGACGTCCTTCTCCGTCGGCATTTCCAACCCAAACCCCTACAGCGTATTTAGGTGTAATACCGATTGCCCAACCATCACGAAAACCAAAACTAGTACCGGTTTTCCATGCAATTTTTTCGGACGATGAAAATAAATCCCAATTACTCTCATCTTGAGGTCTTTCAACATCAAGCATTGCATTAAATGTAAACCAAATTGATGCTGCACTAAGTGTTGAAATTTTTTCTAAATTAACAGGGAGTCCAGTATTTTTTTCTTTGTCCGGATTGGATAAATAATTCGGGGCAAAATAATCGGTCTTACTGTATCGACTATTGAATATTGAGTAGTGATTTAATGTTCGTGCCATCGAAGCATACATTCCGACAAGCTCTATAAGTTTCCCTTCACTTCCTCCTAAAATTAGCGATAATCCGTAGTAATCAGCAGATTTATTGACGCTTGTCATTCCTAATTTTTTAAGTAAATGAATAAATCGTTCAATACCATAGCTTTGAAGCATTTTAACGGCAGGAATATTTAACGACCGAGCAATTGCTCGATTTGCGGGAATAGCTCCATCGTATCCTTGATTGTAATTTTCGGGTGTATAACCTTTAATTTGAATGGGAATATCGGGAACAAGGCTTTGTGGCAAAATTTCACCTGATGTCAGCATTGCAGCATACAAAAATGGTTTTAATACACTGCCCGTACTTCTTTCAGCTTCGATTATATTAACATCTTCGCCATGTTCTTTTTTCGAACTTATATTTCCATTGTACGAAATAATATTACCTGATTCAATATCAACAACTATAGTAGCTGTATTGTGTATTCCATTTTCAGACAATTTTGTAACATGACTGGTTAGAATACGATTTATTTTTTCTTGAATTGCCACATCAATAGTTGTTCGAGTTTTATTCAAACTATATTGATATTTGTTTCTGATTTTATTTAAAAGATGTGGTGCAAATTGTGGAAAAGCTTGTGGATTTTCAGGAATTGGCTCAATAATAGAGAGTTCGTAAGTTGTTTTATCGAAGATTTTTTTATCGAATAAATTTTTGAGCAATTTATTTCGTTTTGCAAACAATTTTTCTCTATTTTTTCCCAAGTTAATTAGCGAGGGGCTATTTGGAAGTACAGCCAACATTGCTGTTTCAGCCCACGATAATTTATTGGGTTTGCGACCAAAATATCGCCACGATGCGGCTTCTAAACCCACAACATTTCCTCCAAAAGGAGCATTTGAAGCGTATAGAGCTAAAATTTCATTTTTAGAATAAGTTAGTTCTAAACGGTAAGTGAGAATAATTTCTATGATTTTCTCAAAAATTGTTCGAGATTTATTATTTCTTGATAAACGAACTACTTGCATCGAAATAGTACTGCCCCCGCTGAGTATTTTTTTATGCTTGATATTCAAATATATTGCTCGAACAATTGCGGAATAATCTACCCCTGAATGAAAATAAAAGGCTTTATCTTCAAAATTTGTAATGGCGATTTTGAATTTATTTGGAACATTATAGTTGCACGGAAATCTCCATTGCTCGTCATCGGCAATATGAGCACCCAAAAGCACCCCGTATTTATCTTCAATAACAAAACTTAAGGGTTTGTTGAACAGCGGATTAGGTAATGAAAAATAGAATATAACAGCTAGTAGAAAAAGTACAATAAGTCCAATTTTTTTCAGAATACTGTGTTTCACTTATTTGGACTTATTCGTCAAGTTATTAATGAGCTTGAATTACGATATTGTACATTACGTCTCCTTTGAAAACTCTCCCGTTCATTATTTTTGGAGCAAATTTTAAAGGCATAATGAGAGCTTTAACTTGTTCGTCGATTCCATAGCCAATAGAATTAAAAAAAGTAATGTTTGAAACCGTACTATCTGGTTCAACGTCAACACTTATCATTAATTGACCTTTCACTTTGGCTTCAATAGCTTCGTGGGTGTATTTAATATTCTGAAATAAATATTTGTGCAACTCTAAATCGCCTGAAGGGTAACGAGCCGATTCTGTTTTGATTTCCATATTTACATTGTAATTTTCTTGTGAAAAAGCTGCTAAAGTTAGCACGATTACAAGACCTGTAAGAATAAGTTTTTTCATGATTGTATTTGTTGTTTTTTTGTACAAAAGTAAAAATCTTAGTTTGATTTTTTCGATTTATTTTCAATTTTTAAACCAAGCACGGTAACATCGTCGATTTGCTCATTTTTATTTTTCCAATTATCAAATTCAGCTTCAATCACATTTTTCTGTTCCGACATTGGTAATTGACAATTTGTAAGTAATAATTGTTTAAATCGTTTATATGAATATTTCTTATCATTTTTTCCTCCAAATTGATCGGCATATCCATCGCTAAATAAATAAATCATATCCCCTGTTTCCAGAGTAAATTCATGATTGGTGAAATCGTCCATACGATTATAAATTGAAATCGGCATATTGTCGCCTTTGACTTCGTCAAGTTGAAAGTTAAAAGTTGAAAGTTCATCAAGTTTAGTATTTTCTTCATTTTTAACTTTTAACTTTTCACTTTTAACTATGTAAAGTGGGTTGTTTGCTCCTGCAAATTGAGCGTTATATGTAACATAACTTTCCGAAGGGGATAAAACCTTCAAGGTTTCTGAAACCTTGAAGGTTTTCATGTTAATTACCACGAGGCTTATATCCATTCCGTCGTCTTGCTCGCCGGTTATTCCTTTTTGCTGTAATGCATCGATAATCGATTTTCGCAAATGATTTAAAACCTGATTCGCCTGAGTAATTTCTTTTTTTCGTATAATTTCATTTAAAAAGCTAATACCCAGCATACTCATAAAAGCACCAGGTACACCGTGTCCTGTGCAGTCTGCTACTGATATAATCAACCATTGGTCGATTTTGGTAGCCCAATAAAAATCTCCCGAAACAATATCTTTAGGTCGATAGAATATAAAGACTTCGTCTATTTCGCCCCATATTTTAGAACCTTTATCGGAAGTTGCTAACTCTGGCAATAAAGCTTGCTGTATGCGTTTGGCGTAGGTAATACTATCGGTTACTGATTTATGAATTTCTTCAATGAGTTCTTTTTGTTGAATAACCAAATCGCGTTGACTTTCAATTTCTTCCTTTTGTGTATTAATTTCTTCATTTTTTTGAAGAATTTCCTCGTTTTGAAAAGCGAGCAATTTATTAGCCTTCTTTTTTTGAACAAACAATCGGAATATCAAAATTGAAAATATTAAAACAAGGATAAAACCGACTGTAAAAAATAGTATTTGGTTTTCTTTTCGTGCTATAATTTCATCTTGAAGAGCTTTATGGTTTTCGAGTTTTTCAATTTCGAGTTGTTTTTTTTCGTTTTGATATTTACCTTCCATTTCTGCCAATGCATTTGTCTTTTCGTCGTTGAACATGAGTTCTTGAGTTTCGATATAAATTTCGGCATAATATAAAGCTTCGGCATTGTTTCCAAGTCCTTTATAAGATTCCTGTAAATGATAAGCTAAATCATTTTTCCAAGGAATTGCTTCAATTTCATCGGCTATTTTCATCCCTCGAAGTCCATATTCTATGGCTTTGTTAAAATATGTAATCTGTTGGGTTCTGTTGTTATATGCAGAGTCTCCCAGTATTGTGTATAATGAAGCAAGATTACCAAGCACAGCTGCAATTCCATTTTTATTGCCAATTTCCTCTTTAATTTGAAGCGATTTTAAATAGTAATCAAGTGCAACATCATAATTTTCAAGTTCTAAATTAATATTGCCTAAATTATTATATGAGTATGAAACTCCGTATATATCGTTCATTGCTATATCAATTTTCAACGATTTTAAATAGTATTCAATTGATAAATCGTAATTTCTCATTTTTCGATAAACTACCCCAAGATTATTGTAACAAGAAGAGATTCCCTCTTTGTCGTTTAGTTCGATATCAATAGCTAGAGATTTTTTATAATATTCAAGAGCTTTTTCGTGATTTCCTTGATTATCGTTTATCATTCCAATATTATTTAAACAAGTCGAAATACCTTTTCTATTTTTTAATTTTTCGTGTATTTCAAGAGCCTTTATAAAATAATCTAAACCTTTTTCATATTCTCCCATAAAATCATAAGCTGAGCCAATACTGTTGTACGATTCGGCAATGCCTAAACTATCGTTTAAATTTTTGTAAATTTTTATTGCTTTGAACATATATTCTAACGATTCTTCGTTACTTCCTAAGTAATATAAGCATGCACCAATATTTTGATTCGACTTTGCTTCAAGTTTTTTGTTTTTTATACGTTTTGCAATTTTTAGAGCTTCTTCAAAATACAGCGAAGCCGAATCGGGCACAGTATATTTTAGTTCTGTTCCAATTTCGATATTTAGTTTTGCTTTAAGACTATCGTTTTTTGCTTTGCTCAATTGAATAAATAACGAGTCGATATTTGCATTTGCAAAAAATGATAAAAAAGTGACTGATATGATTAAAAAATATTTCATTTTTCGACGAATGTAATTTTTAGGACATCTGTAGTTTTATCTGTAATTTTATATCTATTATCGATTCGTTGATTTACAATCCACACAATTTCATTTTCGGAACACAGAAGCCAAGTATTTTCTTTTTCAAATATCGATAACTTATTATTAATAAAAAAATCGCTTAATTTTTTCTTTTGTGTCATACCAAGTGGGTAAAAATAGTCAGCATTTTTCCACTTTCTTAGCACTAATGGCAAGTGCAATTTATTATAATCTAAATATGCAATATTTTTTGACTTTAATATTTTAACATCTTGATAGTTGATTTTTTCGAATGTTAAATGAATCGGAGTTATGATTTTTTTTGAATTATCAGGAATGGCAATTGAGTCAGCGAATAAACTATTAATCCTTGAGATTAACAAATATTCTCTATCTCTTAGCAATTGATAATCTGGCGAGTAGAAAATTTTGCCCGATATAGAATTAAGTGAATTTAAAATGTCTTCGCAGGTTGAAGAGTTAAATCCGAATTCACTTAAAATTTCGTAAAGATAAAATTCCAAATTAGGTATTTTAGCTAGTTGCGATATGTCAATTTTATGCAAATTATTTTCAAATCGTAAGATTTGCTTTTTGACTCTTTCGACTTCCTTTTTCAGAATATCATCAGCTTGTTTTAAATGTTTCGAAGTTTTTAAAATATTGCTTTTTAATGCAGGATAAAATTTTTCTAATTCAGGAATAATTTGCTTGCGAATAAAATTTCGCGAATAATAAATTTCATTATTACTTGCATCTTCTCGAAATGCTAAGTTGGTTGAATCAAGATATTCTTTAATTTCATTTCTATTGGAGAAAAGTAAGGGGCGGATTATTTTATTATTTTTTGCTTTAATGCCCGTAAGTCCTTTGATTCCAGTACCTCGCGATAGGTTTATGAGCATGGTTTCTACTACATCGTCGCTGTGGTGAGCGGTGGCAATGTAATCGAAATGGTGTTTTGTGCGAATTTCCTCAAACCATGCATATCGCAACTCACGGGCTGCCATTTGAATGGAAATTCCTTTTTCTTCGGCATACTGTTTTGTGTCGAAGTTTATGGTGAAAAATTCGACTTTGTATTGTTTTGCAAGCAATTCAACAAATTGTTGGTCTTTGTCAGCATCTTTGCCACGAAGTTGAAAATTGCAATGAGCAATGGCAAAATTATAGTTAGAAACATAAAACAAATGTGCCATAGCAACCGAATCAATTCCCCCACTGACGGTTAAAAGGATCTTGTCTTTTTCGGCGAAAAGTTGATTTTGGGTTATATGTTGTTTTAATTTGTTAATCATTTTTTATTTTTTTGTTGTCAGGTGAAAACACCTGACAAAGGCAGATATTCAAAAAATAAACTAATTTTTTTCATTTTAATTAAATTTATTTAAATGCATATCATAAAAGCACTAGTTACTGTTAAAGCAGCATTAAACCCCTTCCGCCCTCGTTTCTATTAAATAGATATATAATATAAAGGAGCTACTAATAATATAACAACAAATACTCCTTTTACTCTTTTTATTCTTTTATATTCATTTCCCCATTTTTTGTCATACTCATCATATTTATTTTTAAATTTTAAATAATTAAATATTAATATTCCTATGGCAAAAGGAATAAGTATCCAAATTGGTATCTTAGTAGCATGTTCTCCTAAAGCTGTATTCAATAAAATATTTTCAAAGAACAAAACTAAAGACATTAAAGACATTATCTCAAATAAAGTAACAGAAATAACAGCTGTAATCGCATTTTTACCATCAAATTTCATATATGCTTTAGCAACTCTATAAAACATATACTTAAATAATATGTCAATATATCTCATAAATATTATTTTCAATAATTGTTATTTGCACAATTAAAAGGGCTTAATTCAACAACCTTTGCCTCCTTCATCTGTTTTCACCTGACTGAAAATATACAGTCAAACATTATATTTTTGTATTGATTTGTAATCTTGCATTGTACAAATGTAAAAATACTTTACGAATTAAATAATAAAGAAAAATCGGTTTATTATTTTGCCATAAATAATTGTAAATTTGCCAAAGCAAGTTTATTAAAATATATTATAAATGAAATTTGTAGTTATCGAAGGTTTAGATGGTTCGGGAAAATCGACTCAGGTTAAAAACATGTTGAATTATCTGGAAGTAAACAATATAAAATATAAGTATTTGCATTTTCCGAGAACCGAAAGTCCTGTTTATGGTGAGTTGGTTTCGATGTTTTTGCGTGGCGATTTAGGTGAATTAAATTCGGTTAATCCCTATTTAGTTGCTCTGATTTATGCAGGAGATAGAGATAACGCCAAAAATGAAATTTTAGAGTGGTTAAAGAACGATTATTTGGTTTTAGTCGATAGATATGTTTATTCGAATATTGCATTTCAGTGTGCTAAAGTTCAGCAGGAAACAAAACAACACGAATTGGCATCATGGATTTTGAAAACAGAATATGATTTTTATAAAATTCCAAAACCCGATTTAAGTATATTTTTAGATGTTCCGTTTGAATTTACCCGTAAAAATTTAACCAGCGAACGCCAAGGTGTGGATAGAAATTACCTCGATGGGAAAAGAGATATTCATGAAGAAGATTTGAATTTTCAGGAACGAGTTCGAAATATTTATTTAAAATACTCGCAAACCGATAGTTCAATGAAAAAAATTGATTGTAGCAACGGAAAAGATAAGATGCTAGAGCCCGATGAAATATTTTCGAAAATATTGAATGTGCTTAAATCGAATGGCGTTTTATAAAGCTAGAGTTAAACCTACATATAAACCAACAGTCAGCGAACTTGTTTTGAATTCGTCAGCTCCGAAGTCAATATAATCAGTAAGCTCCAAGTTTTCAAGTTCTTCTTTGGTATAACCCATTGAGTTTATTCCTTTAATGTCTTTCACTCCTTTGGTGGCTCTTAGTCCCATAAGAAAATGAAACCCATCGCCAAATTCAAAAGACTTAACTAAGCCAATTGCAATCGCATTATTGGTTTCTTCGAAATTTTCTTTAACATTTTCGTACGACGAAAAATTCGATGCTGACAATTCATATTCAGCTTTATTTATAAAAGAAAATACAAAACCTGCCTCGAAATAAAATTTATTTCCAACAGTAAGCATGATAGGAACGTCAAGCGTTTTTAATTCAATAACCGATTTATAATCGATTCCTGATAATTCTCCGGAGTATTTTTGAATAGTAGTATTGGCGAGAACCTCACTCTTGATTCCAAATTGCTCGGCCAATTTAACATGAACAATTCCACCAAAATCGTGTCCAAAAGTCATTGTGTAACTTTGGTTATTATCTTCGCCAACTTGTTTATTGAGTAACCAAGTCGAGTTTACTGCATATTTTGCACCTAAATTCACATTTTGCGAAAAACTAGCTACGCTTGACAAAACAGACATTAAAACGATTATACTTTTCATATTCAATAAATTAGATATATTGTTAAGTTCTTTTGAATAATAAAATTACAAAATAATGTTTAGTTTGGAAACTTTTGTTTTATTTTTGTTTTGTAGTAATAAACAAATACATATAAGAATAATGAAGTTATTAGATCAAAAAACAGTTGTGATTACCGGTGCTGCTCGGGGTATTGGAAGAGCCATTGCTATTAAATGTGCTGAGGCTGGAGCAAATGTTGCATTTACTGATTTAAATTATGACGATAACATGAAAAGCCTCGAAGCCGAGTTGACAAAAATGGGGGTGAAGGCAAAAGGTTATGCTTCAAATGCAAGTAATTTTGAAAGTAGCAACGAAACTGTTACAAAAATTGTTGAGGATTTTGGACGAGTCGATGCTCTTGTCAATAATGCAGGTATCACACGCGATAATCTTTTAATGAGAATGACCGAAGAACAATGGGACGCTGTAATCAATGTTAATTTGAAATCGGTTTTTAACATGACAAAAGCTGTTCAAAAAACAATGTTGTCGCAACGAAGCGGTTCAATTATTAATATTAGTTCAGTAGTAGGGGTTGGCGGAAATGCAGGTCAAGTAAATTATGCAGCATCGAAAGCCGGAATGATAGGTTTTTCAAAATCGGTAGCCAAAGAACTTGGTGTAAGAAATATTCGTTGTAATGCAATTGCACCGGGTTTTATTATTACCGATATGACAGCTCAACTACCCGAAGATGTGAAAAAAAGTTGGTACGATAAAATTCCTATGAAACGAGGAGGAACACCAGAAGAAGTTGCTGGAGTTGTTATTTTCTTAGCTTCCGATTTATCGTCGTATGTTACTGGACAAACGATTCATGTTTGTGGTGCTATGCAAACATAAGATAGAATATTACGATTTATGAAACCACCTTAATCGGTGGTTTTTTTTGTTAAAACTATGGGATTTACATTAGATACTGAATATTCGCTTTGGTTCGCTTTGATTTGCTTAGCGGTTGCTTTCTTGTATGCATTTTTGTTTTATCGCAACGATGATAAATTTAAAGATATTTCTTCGTGGAAAATCAGACTTATGTTTTTATTACGATTTTCTGCTGTATTTTTGATTAGTTTTTTTCTACTCTCGCCTTTAATTAAAACAAACAATAAATTTATTGAAAAGCCATTGATTATATTGGCTCAAGACAATTCAGAATCGATTTTACACTCAAAAGATTCGTCATTTTATAAAACTGAATATAGAATTGGATTTGAGAAATTAAAAAATGAGTTGGCTCAAAAATACGATGTAGTTTCGATTGGTTTTGGAGCAACAATATCCGATTCAATTGATTTTTCGTTTACCGATAAACGAACAAATTATTCTGCATTATTTTCAGAAATCGAAAGTCGATATTCAAACAGAAATATTGGAGCATTGGTAATTGCTAGCGATGGATTGTATAACGAAGGTGTAAATCCACAGTACTCAACAAACAATATAAATTATCCTTTATATATCCTAGCACTTGGCGATACATCTTCGCAACGAGATATAATGATTAAAGAAGTTATGTACAATAATATTGCATTTTTGGGAAATAAATTCCCATTGCAAATCGTTGTGCATGCCCGCGAATTAAAAAATACCGAAACAAACGTTCATGTTTACGATTCAAATCATGAACTTTTTTCAAAAAAAATAAATTTTAAATCAGACGATGCATTTGAGAAAATATCGTTGGAATTAGAAGCCGAAAAAATAGGGCTACAGCATTATTATATAAAAGTTGATGCCGATAAGCAAGAAACAAATTTGGTTAATAATAAGCGAGAAATAGTCATTGATGTTATAGATAATCGACAAAAGGTATTAGTACTCTTTAACTCTCCGCATCCTGATATTGGAGCCATAAAAAACGCTTTGAGTGTAAACTTGAATCTCGAAACCGAAATTTATAGTCTAAGTAAGTTCGATAAAAACATTTCAGATTACAATTTGATTATTCTTCATCAAATTCCATCGCTAACAAATGCAGCAACAACCATTTTATCAGATATTCTTGCTAAAAAGATTCCTGTTTTATTCGTACTTGGCGGTCAGTCGTCGTTTGCCGCATTAAATAATTTAAAAACAGGATTTTCGATAGGTCAAGTAAAAACTAATTTTGACGAAAGTCAAGCCTATGTTGATGATAAATTTACATACTTCGACATTGATTCCGATTTGAAAGAATTTATCGAAAAAGCATCGCCTTTGTTAGCCCCTTACGGCGATTATAAATTTTCAAATACTTCGTCGGTTTTGTGTAAGCAAAAAGTGAAGGGAGTTCAAACCGAAAAACCGTTGATTCTATTTGATTCGTATATGAACAATAAAATTGGTTTCATTCTAGGAGAAGGTATTTGGCGTTGGGAGATTTTTAGCTATAAAGAATACAATACCCATGAGTTATTTAATCGTTTGATAAATAAAATGGCTCAATACTTAGCCCTAAAAATCAATAAGAATAATTTTCAACTTACCGTGAAAAAAATATTTTCGGAAAACGAAGCTGTAATATTTGAGGCTGAAATATATAACGAAAGTTTTGAACTCAATAATTCTGAGGAAATTGGTATTGATATTTTTAGTTCCGACAGTATTAAATATTCGTATAATTTTAATAAAACAACTAATGCGTATCGCTTAAATATTGGTAATTTCCCGGCTGGAGATTATTCTTATGTTGCCAGAACAAAAATTAGCGAAAAACCAGTTACTGCAAAAGGAAAATTTTCGATTGTCCCCCTAAATATTGAGGCAGAAAACACGGTTGCAAATCACAAAATTTTAAACGATTTGGCAAAAAATAATATGGGCGATATTTTTAGTGTGAACGAGTTCGATAAACTGAAAAATCGAATTTTATCTGACGAAAATATTGTATCGATTGAGTATAACGAAAAACAACTTCAAGATTTTATAAATTTAAAATTGTTTTTCTTTTTAGTGTTGGCTTTACTTTCAATAGAGTGGTTTTTAAGAAAGTGTTTTGGGAGCTATTAGTGAGTTAACTGTAATTATAAAACGACACAGTAGAAAATGAATTTTACGTTTGACATAAATAGCAAAGGGCATTTAAAAAGACGAGAATCGTTTGACCTTGAGTTTAAAGCGAACTTTCATTTAGGCAATCAGTTGTTAGAATATTGCAGGTCTTTGGTTGGAATGGCCAATAATAAGGGCGGACAAATAATCTTTGGCATTCAAGATAAACCACGTTACCTAGTAGGTATGACAAATGAAAAGTTTACGACTTGCGACCCTGCTAAAATTAATCAGACCTTAATGGAGTATTTCTCACACGAAATTGAATGGGAAATGGACACATTAGAGTTCAAGGAAAATTTATTTGGTCGATTACGTGTAATGGAAGCTAAAAGAAAGCCTATTATTTGTAAAAAAAATGGAGACAAAGTTCTAAAAGAAGCTGCAATCTATTATAGGTATAGAGGAGAAACTAAAGAAATAAACTTCGCCGAACTTTTTGACATACTTCAAAACGAAAGGGATAAAGAGAAAGTTCTTTGGATGAAGCATATTGAAAAAATTGGAACAGTTGGACCTCAAAACATTCATCTTGTTGACACATACAAAGGGGAACTCCACACAGACAAAGGCAAAATTCTACTTGACAAAGAGCTCCTTGACAAGATTAAATTTATAAAAGAAGGTCAATTTGTAGAAAAGGGCGGTGCTCCAACGCTAAGAATAGTAGGAGAAATATCAGGTATTATAGATACTGAAGCATTTCCACAGACAGACAAAGTTTATCCATTCAGAGCAGAGGAAGTCCAACAAAAATGTAAAATAAATCAATATGACCTTCAATTAATTTTGAAAGAATACAAGATAAAAGGGAACAATAAATATCATACAGAAATCAAATCAGGAAAGAAGACTAGCATTCATAAATACACCGAAGATTTTGTTCAAAGACTTCAAAAACTTATAACAGACGATAAAGAAATTTTAAAAAAACTTCGTGTAAAAGCTAAAAATGAAAATCAAAAAAAGAAAAAATGACTACAGAATCTTTCCCATTACAAATATTACAGAGTCTCATTTTAAAATATAAAAATCAAAGTCGTTTTGACATTGTTAGAAAAATTTAAAAATTGTAAAGATTTAATTATGAAACACACATCAATTTTAACCATAGTGCTGATTGCAATTAGCCTTATTGTTGGCAGTTGCGGAACATCATCGCTTTCGGTTCAGATTTTAGTTCCTGCTGAAATTACGGTTCCATCGAACTTGAAAAAAATTGTAGTTATCAATCGAAGTCTTCCTGCAAAAGAAGCCCGAGTGAATAATATTGTTGAAGGAGTGTTGACTGGTGAAGGAATTCAAGTTGACCGCGAAGCCTCATACAAGTGTCTCGATGGCATGGCAAATGTAATAGTTAATTCGCCTCGTTATGAAATTGTTGTCCCTCAAAATCTTGACTTACGAGGAACCGGAACTTCTGTTTTTCCAGAACCACTTGAATGGAAAACAGTTGCTGAAATATGCAAAGAAAACGGAGCCGATGCCTTAGTTGCTTTAGAAACTTTTGATTCAAATTCAGGCTTGCGTTATGAATCTCAAGAAAAAACGAAAACAGTTAACAATCAGACGATAAAATATATTGAACATATGGCTTTAATGGACATTGATATTGAAGCCGGATGGAGAATATACGACCCTGCCAAAAAAGAAATAATCGATCAAAATAAATTTATCGACGGACAAGGCTGGAAAGGAGTTGGAGAGAATAAAGACAATGCATTTAAAAACTTGCCGGCAAAACGAGCTTGTATAAGCGATGCAGGATATTATGCCGGTCAGCAATATGGATACAGAATTTCTCCGGTTTGGGTTTGGGTGCCTCGCTCGTACTATTCTCGTGGACACGACGATTTTAAAGATGCAAAATATAAGGCTCGTGCCAAAGAATGGGACAGATTTGCCGAAATTTGTCAACGCCATGTTGCTGATGCTGACATGAAAATTGCTGGTCGTGCATGTTACAATATGGCTCTAGTTAATGAAATTCAAGGAAATTTAGAAACTGCTTTGGAGTGGGCAACAAAAGCATACAGCGATTTCCATTTAAAAAATGCTCGTGACTACATTAATAATTTGAAAGATAGAATTTATGATCAGCAAAAACTCGAAAAACAACTTGAATAGTTGAGGGGGGAATGAAGTTATAGAGTGATGAAGTTATAGAGCTTGTAAGCTTAAAAGAGAATTGTCTCGTTTAATTTGCAATGTTAAAAGCAATTAATTATTTAACACAATTACTACCTTTTAGTTTTTATATAAATCGTATTATGCTTATTTTTGAATAAAATATTTATCTTTAATTATTTAAATTAATAGAAATTTAGTTCTCAGTAATCTATATTTGATGCAAAAACTGTTTATTTTATATCTGCTAGTATTTTTATCATTTTTTGTAAAAGGTCAAGTTAGCATAACTACAGGCGGCAATGTTTCTACTTGTAATAATACCTTTATTGCAGGAAATGTTTTAAGTGGACAAACTTACGAGATGACAATTTGTGCAGATGAATCAGGAGATTCACATATTAGCATTCTATTTTCTGAATGGGATGTAAGTGGGAGTAACCTTCTTTGTGTTTACGATGGACCAAATTCAACTTATCAACTTATTGGATGTTACGACAATACAAACTGGGGGCCAACAAAAGCATTTACTTCAACAGCAGCAAATCTTTCAGGATGCTTAACATTTGTGTTAACTTCTGCCGATGGAGCTGCTAGCTGGAATGGAGGTATTTCGTGCAATTTTTCTTGTCAACCATTTTATTCAGAACTTTTAAGTTCAACACCGTCGGCTAATCAAGAGTATATAAATATATGCAAAGGTGAATCAGTTACATTCAATGGATCAGGTGATTATTATGTAAACGACACGCTTTATCATCAAGAAAATTCCACTTCAACATTTTTGTGGAATTTTGGAGATGGAACAGCATCATCAGGCGAAACGGTTAATCATACATTCAATGAGCCTGGTGGATATGGAATAAATCTTATCATTACAGATCAATATGGATGTGTAAATTCAAATTATCTCGGAAATAGAGTTAGAGTTTCAACTAAGCCCGATTTCGTTGGAACAAGTGCTAGTAATAGTACATCATGCTATGGAGAAACTGTAGATCTCAATGGCATTGTTAACCCAACAAAATGGACTTACGAAGCAGTAACTACAGTCGCTGGAGAAACCTATTTGCCTGATGGAGGTGGAGAATCGTATTCTACATCAATTGTGTTCGATGTTTTCGATGCAGGACAAACACTAGATGATATAAACGATCTTGAAGGTATTTGTGCAAACATGGAGCATTCATATCTTGAAGATTTGGTAATATCAATAGTATGTCCAAATGGCACACAAGTAGTTTTAGAAGATCAAGGCGGAGGCGGAACAAACCTTGGAGAACCCGTTGATATTGCAGATCCTGAAATGCCAGGAGTAGGCTATGCTTACTGTTGGTCTCCTTCGCCCAGTTATGGAGTCATGTCGGTAGAGGCTCTCAGTCATTCAACTTTACCTCCCGGTAGTTATGCATCATTCCAAACTCTAGAAGACTTATTAGGATGCCCATTGAATGGATTATGGACAATTAATATAACCGATAATTGGCAAGAAGATGATGGCTTTATCTTTTCATGGGGAATTAATTTTGCAACAGAGATATACCCTCCATTGTGGAACTTTACGCCAACATTCCAAGTAAGCGATATGAGTTGGGTTGGAGACGGAGTTAGTGAGCAAGGAGATGCCTCAATAACCATTACGCCTGACGATTACGGCACACATTATTATACATTTTCAGCAACTGACAATTATGGCTGTACTTACGATACAACAATATCTATTACTGTTTTAGAAGACAATCATCCCGACTGCTGCGATTTACCGGCACCTGAAGCAGGACAAAACAGTACAGTTTATGGAAATAGCTATCATTTACAAGCAACCCCTATAGACAGCGTTACAAGTTACACATGGACAGTTGAAGGTCCTGGTTATGTAAATTTTTCTAATGCTGATAGTTCTGGAACAACTGCAACTATAAACCAATACGGTCTATATAATTTTATTTTTACCCAAGAGCTTGATGGTTGTACATCAAATGACCAAGTTCAAATATTATTCTTAGAAATTCCCGATACAGTCAAGCCTCTGAATGTAAACATTCCTAATACTTTTACGCCAAATGGAGATGAAATTAACGACACTTGGATTATTGATGGAATTGAAGACGAGGAAAATGTAAAAGTATTTGTTTACAATCGCTATGGAACTAGATTATTTCATTCTGAAGGCTATTATACTCCTTGGGATGGAAAGTATAACGGTTCGGTCTTACCTACAGCTTCGTATTATTATGTAATTCGAATACGCGATGAAAATGATTTTAATGGTATTATAAATATAGTTGGACCAAAATGAAATACGTAATTACCATATTATTAATTCTAATCTCGTATTTTTTATCTTACGGACAACAGATGCCGCATTATAGTCAGTATATGCACAACGGCTTTGTCCTAAATCCAGCTATTGCAGGAACTGATAATTGTATACAGATTGGACTTGATGTCCGAAAACAATGGCTTGGTTTTGCAGACTCTCCTTTTACACAATCGTTTTTTATACATTCAGCACTTGGAAAAAAAAGTGGTTTAGGATTAATTATATTCAATGATGTTGCAGGTGCGGAAAGTATGCTTGGCTCAGAGTTAGCGTACTCATATATGGTCAAAAAAACGAAAAACGAATCACTATCGTTAGGAATTTCGGTAAAAGTAATGCAATACGTCTTTAATGAATCTTCGTTTGTTACAAATATACCCGACGACCCTGGATTAACTTACGGTTTAGTAAGTGCCATTCAACCAGACGTTGCATTCGGAGCATATTACAAAAACAAAACAATGAATTACGGAATCGGCATTCAACAATTATTAAGTAGTACATTATACAAAACCTCAATTTCCTTTTTAGAAAGACATTACTTTTTAACGGCAGGATATGTTATTGCACAAAATAGGCAAGTTACACTTGAGCCATCTATACTTCTGAAAGGAATGGAAAATACAACAATTAGTTTTGATTTGAATCTTAAAGTCATTTTTCAAAATAAATTTATTTTAGGAGCATCGTACCGCAATCACGATGGTATTATTTTGTTATTGGGTATAAATACAGGAAAATTATTGATAGCATATAACTATGACCTTATAACTTCAAGACTTTTTAAATATAATAAAGGCTCGCACGAAATTTTTCTTGGATATAAAATATGTAGAAATAAGAGTAAAAAAGATAGTTTCGGAAAACGTGGTGTCCACTGCCCTGCTTATAATTTGTAGGAGAAATAATATTATGTGCATATAATATTATTTCTCGGAATTTTTAAATACCAAAATATGAAAACACATTTTTCTTTATTGATTTTTCTGTTAATATTTAACAGTTGGAATAATATAAATGCACAGATCATAACCCTATTTGCAGGAAATGGAACACAAGGATACTCAGGTGATGGTGGACTAGCTACCGAAGCCCAAATGCAATATCCCGATGGTGTATGGGAAGACTCGTACGGAAATGTTTACATTGGTGATCGAACAAGAATTAGAAAGGTCGATGCAATAACAGGTATTATTACAACTTTTGCAGGAAATAGTGCTTGGGCATATAACGGAGATAGCATACCTGCTTTAGATGCTCAATTTAGTACTGCTTACGATATTTGTTTTGATCCTGAAGGAAATTTAATTTTTTCAGATCTTGTAAATAATAGAGTTCGGAAAATTAATATGTCAACAGGAATTGTAACCACAATTGCAGGAACAGGTTCTCCTTTTTTCTTTGGCGATGGTGGGCTTGCAACTGAGGCTGGTTTATATTATCCATCAGGTTTGTCTTACGATACTTATGGAAATCTATATATTGTGGACAGATTTCACGATCGAATAAGAAAAGTAGATACTAGTGGAATTATTACTACTGTTGCAGGAACCGGAGTATCTGGTTACTCAGGAGATGGAGGTATTGCTATTGAAGCTCAACTTAATTCTCCAACTGGTGTAGTAACAGATTCTGAAAACAATTTTTATATTACTGACTTTTATAACTCTTGTATTCGCAAAGTAAACATCACAACAGGTATAATTTCCACTTATGCGGGTAATGGCACCGATGGATATTCTGGCGATGGTGACTCTGCAATAAATGCTCAACTTAATAAACCCATTCACTCTTTCATTGACGATGAAAATAATCTATACATATCTGACAATGCAAATTATGCTCTTAGAAAAGTAGATGCAATTACTGGAATAATATCAACGATTGCAGGGAGGGAGGAAAATATTTATTTAAGTCAAAATTGTGCTTCAGTATCAGCTCCATTTACCAGTATAGAAGACGTTTTTGTTAATAATAATGGCGTCATTTACATTACTGACAACGAAAATAGTGTCATTTGGAAGATTGATCAGTCTGAAACAACGGCAGAAGGCTCCCTTCAAAAATTAGATGCTGGAGATATGTTTTCGGTAGCTATTTGTTCAGATAGTACTGTTAGTGCATGGGGACTCAACGATCATGGTATTCTTGGAGACACATCAAATTATTATAGCCTTGAGCAGGTACAAGTTCCTAACTTATCAAACATTGTATCGATTGCTACAAAAAACAATCACGTTTTAGCTTTGAAAAACGACGGAACAGTTTGGACTTGGGGATTTAATCTATACGGTCAACTTGGAATTGGAACAGTTGATACCTCTGGCTGCTTTTGTAATCCAACTCCATCTCAGGTATTAGGTTTGACAGATGTGATTGATATTGCCTGTGGCAGTCTTCATTCAATGGCATTAAAAAGCGATGGAACAGTTTGGACGTGGGGCTACAATTACGATGGTCAACTTGGCGACGGAACGAATAATAACAGCTTAATACCTGTTCAGGCTCAAGGAATTTCATGCGTGGTCGATATTGTTGCTGGTGGGGAATGTTCCTATGCTTTGAAAGAGAATGGAACAGTCTGGTCTTGGGGTAATAATAGTTATGGTCAAATGGGAACTTGGTCAAATTCAAATAGTAATATACCTCGCCATAATTTTTTACTTAGCGATGTTATAGCTATTGAATCTGGTTGGGCACATGCTATTGTACTACAAAAAAATGGAACAGTCAAAACATGGGGGCTAAATTACAACGGGCAATTAGGCTACGGTAGTAGCGGCACTATGGATAATAATAACATTCCTAAAACTGTGCCTGGACTCAACAATATTACGAATATTGCATGCGGAGCAAACCATACTTTAGCAATGTCAGCAGACGGTTCACTTATAGCATGGGGAGACAATACCTATTATCAACTTGGTGATGGAACATCTATTCAACACGATATACCCGAAGTGGTGGGCTCGATATCAGGCGGATTTGTTCAAATGGTTGCTAACCGGCATAATCTGCTTTTGAAAAATGATGGAATTATTACAGTTTGGGGTGCAAATTTTTACGGCGAACTTGGAGATAGCACAGTAGTGCCTTCTAGCTTACGAAAAGATATTGTTACATGTACAGTTCCACATACACCTCCATCTGCCCCAAGCGTTATTAACGGGAATTCTGGAATTTGCATAGGCAGTGTTAACGAATACAGCATATCCTCAGTTTTGTACGCAAGCGATTACTCATGGACATTGCCCGCAGGATGGTCAGGAAGTTCGAATGGAACATCAATTTTAGTAACTCCAAATGAATTTTCGGGAGTTATTTCTGTTACGGCTAATAATAGTTATGGGACATCGCCCGCTGCAACATTTTCTATAACAGTATTTAATTCTCCTGAAACTCCCTCTTTTACGCAAAATGGAAGTCTACTTACATGCTCTGTTAGTGCAACAGAATACCAATGGCATTATAATGGAACAATCATTAGTGAAGCCAATAGTATAACTTATATAGCAACGGAATATGGAAACTATCAAGTTGAGATTACAGATTTAAATGGCTGTACTTCAATCTCTGAAGCAATTTTAGTACAATTACCACCAGCAACGCCAAGCTCTATTATAGGTAATGTAAACGTGTGTGTTGACAGTGAAAATATTTATAGCATAAATCCTATTAACGGTGCCGATAATTACACCTGGACTCTACCATCAGGATGGTTAGGTAGTTCTACTGATACATCAATTACAGTAATTGCCGACTCAACTAGTGGAAACATAAGTGTAACTGCAAATAATGCAATTGGTTCATCTGCTCCTCAAATAATTGCAGTTACTGGAAATCCCCCACCCGATGCACCTTCTATTACAGCATCAGGAAATCTTCTCAACTGTAATGTTACAGCTAACAGCTATCAATGGTATTTGAATGATAATATTATAGCTAACTCAATCAGTATTAATCATTATGCTACAACTGTAGGTTTTTATCAAGTCGAAATTACCGATATAAACGGATGTATTGTAAAATCAGATTCTCTGTATGTAAAACCTTCCGATATTTTTGAAATAACTTGGAACAATAAAAAACTAATCACAATGTATCCAAATCCTGTAAAAAATGAATTAATAATTGAAACCGAAATGTACAAAAATACAACAGCCGAAATTTCAAATATTGATGGTCAAATTATTCAATATATTAATTTTAATTCAACTAAAACTATAATAAATACTGAGAATTTTGCAAAAGGAATTTATCTTATTAAAATTAAAAATGATCTAGGAATTGGTGTTAGAAAGTTTACAAAAGAATAATAACTAAAAAATCAAACAGATGAAAAAATCAATATTACTAATCGGCATAATTATAACTTTTTATACAAGTTTTGCTCAAAAAATGAGAGAAATAAACCAACCCATATTTGGCGTTAAGTATTCAATACCAAAAAATTGGTCAATTGATACATTTGGAAACGAAAATTGGGAAACCGTAGGTGGTTCGGTTTGCAAATGTTCTGGAATAATTAACATTGGAAATCAAATGATGGATGATGAAATTAGTATTATTATTTATCCAACACAAACATTAGATTCTCTAAATGCAAAAAAGCGATTATTTGCTTGGAAAATGCAATTCGATATTGAAAATGCAAAAACTGAAAATGCAATTAAAACCGAAAAACTAGAATTCGAGAAAAAAGTATCGAAATGGAATGTAAAAGAAGAAGATTTCTATTTTGGAAAAGAAGTTTGGCAACTTAAAACAAGTGAAGCTGGGAAACATTACTTGTTGTATATTTGGGCAACCCCCGATGTTATGAAACAAAACGAAAAATTAATTTATAAAATTCTTGAAACATTTGAACCTTTGGCTTTATGAGGTGTTTACTAGAATAGAGAATTGGCGATAAAAATTCAGAAACAAGAGTGTTTATGTATTATATTCCAGCAACAAGTTTATCTGTCTATGATTCATAACAAAACAATTTTTTTTCTTTGATAAAATCCGAAACATATTTAGGTACCAAGTCTTCCCACGTTTTGTCTTTTGCCTTTATTTTCGCCAATACTTGTTTAGAAGTAATATGTAAGCGTTCTTTTTTCACATTTGGAACATTTAATATTTTTTGATTTTCGAGTAAATGTTTAACTAAAAATCGAATATTTTCAGGAATATCCATTTTTTCAACGGTTTTTATTTTATCGGTTTCGACGTCAAGTGCCGGATAAACATAAATTTTCAAATTTTGAATAAATAACCGACCAAATGCTTCAACAATTCCGCCTTTTAGATTTGCATAATATTTTTCGTCGAATACTTTTCTCAACACAGGAATTCCTAGTAATAATCGGAGTTCTTTAATCTTAAATTCCGAAAAATAAGAGATTAACTTATAAAACTCTTTGTAATCAGAAATCATCACATTTTGTCCCATTCCGTTTAAAATATTTACTCTGTCGAGAAAATCTCGCTCGTCGAATTCTCCTTTGTCGAGTAAATTATTTAAAGTCATTTCGCACAAAACTACCGATTTGTCTTTGTTGTTTCCTAACTCCTTTTTGAAAAGAGCGTACGAGGTTTTTAACATATCGAATCCAACATAAGTAATTGGACGAAAACTTCCTCTAAAAACCAATACATTTTGTTTATAAAGCATATCAGCAGCAGATTTTACCTTGCCGTTTCTATCAAAAATCACAACATTCGTCATTCCATTTTTTACGAGCTGTACACTTAGTAATCGATTATCGACATAATCAAGATCTGGTCCTGACATTCGTGCCATATTTATTTCAACTCTGTCGCGAGATAAATTATCCATCAGCGATTGTAAAAAATCGTTTGGATTATACCAATGATAAAAACATGCATAAATCAAATTTATGCCTAGAATTCCAAGTGTATATTGTTGCAGTAAACTATCGTTTTCGAGTAAGCGAACATGAATTACAACCTCGTTTGGTTCACCACAACTTTTCAATTGAAATTTTATTCCAAGCCAACCATGACCTTGATTCGACTTATTATAATTAATGGTTTCAACCGTATTGGCGAAAGCAAAAAAACGAGTATCTGAACATCTTTCAACAATTAATATTCGAACAAGTTCTGAATATTCTTTTTTAAGCATTTTATCCAATCTGTTTTCCGACACATGCCTTCCACTTTTGTAGTTATTGTATATAGCATCGCTAAAAGTTTTATCATATGCCGAGATAGTTTTTGCCACCGTACCCGAAGCCCCTCCTGCTTGAAAAAATGCTCTGGCAACTTCCTGACCGCCTCCAATTTCGGCAATAGTGCCATAAGTCGTTGAATCTAAATTTATTTTGAGTGCCTTATTTTTTTGACTTAAAATTTCTCTTTCCATTTTAAATGATTTACAGCCTATTTATAAATTTTCAGTTTTTAAAAAATAGACTTATTTTCGTTGCAAATTAAAACTTAAATATAAGTTTTTCAAATTTATTAGCGATGGTAAAATTTATTGATGAATTTCGAAGCAAAGATTTAGTTAAACAATTGCTAAAACAAATTAACGAAATATCGAAAAAAGAAGTTGCTTTTATGGAAGTATGCGGTGGACATACTATGTCGATTCATAAATTTGGAATACCATCGTTGTTGCCTTCAAATATAAAATTATTGTCTGGACCGGGTTGTCCGGTTTGCGTGTCGGATAAAAAATTTATTGACCAATCAATCGCTTATGCGAGACTTGACGATGTAATAATCACAACTTTTGGTGATTTGATTCGTGTTCCTGGCTCGACATCGTCGCTCGAAAAAGAAAAAGCAGCCGGGAAAAACGTAAAAATTGTTTATTCAATTCTCGATGCCATTAAAATAGCTAAAGAAAATCCATCAAAAAAAATTATATTTTTGGGAATTGGATTTGAAACAACAGCTCCGACCACAGCCGCAGGAATACAAAAAGCAGCATCGGAAAAATTACATAATTTTTTTGTTTTCAGTTCTCACAAAATAATGCCTCCGGCGATGGCTGCCTTGATTGACGAAGGTGTTAAGCTTAGCGGATATATTGCTCCAGGACATGTAAGTACAATTACCGGTTCAAAAATTTATACCGATGTTGCCGAAAAATATAAGTTGGCTTGTGTAATTGCAGGATTTGAACCAGTCGATATTCTTAAATCGATTTATATGTTGGTCAAACAAGTTGAAACCAATTCGCCTAAAGTTGAAATCGAGTACAGTCGAGCTGTTTTACCTGAAGGAAACATAAAAGCACAAGAAATTATGGCTGATGTTTTCGAATTTCGCGACGATTGGTGGAGAGGATTAGGAATATTAGCAAACAGCGGACTAAAAATCAGCAAAAAATATAAAGCATTCGATGCAGAAGAAAATTTTGTAGTAGAAGTTGAAAAAACAATTGAAGAAAAAGGTTGTATTTGTGGGGAAATTTTAAAAGGATTAAAATCGCCAAAAGATTGTAAACTTTTTGCAAAAGCTTGTTCCCCATTAAATCCTGTTGGAGCTTGTATGGTTTCGAGCGAAGGCTCTTGTCATGCACATTACAAATATTCTAGATAGTTTTATAAAAATTTTCAAATATAGACTCGTAACTTGTTACTCATTGCTCATTACTCATTACTTGTAACTCATAACTAAGTTCATCTACTTTCTTATTTAAAATAAACCTAAATAATATGCGACTGCTCAAAAAATATTGAAAATATAAGTGTGTTCGTTTTTGATTTAGTAAGTTTACAATACACTTTAAATTCATTATTATGAGATTATTAGCAACCGCCTCATTACTACTGGTTTTTGGGCTTTTAAATTCGGCCTTTTCACAAGCTAAAATAGCAAGCAAAAGCAATATCAATAATTCTGAAATTCCCAATTATGTTAAATTTTCTGACGACTCAAAGTTAATCCCTGATAATTTTATTAATTGGCTTAAAACAAACTATTCGATTTCAGAAGAAATTGGGTACAAAATCATTTCAGAACAAAAAGACCAAAACTCAATTAAACATTGCAGATGTGTCTTAACCATCGAAGGAATTCCTTTACACGATGGGATGTTTATTTTACATACCCAAAATAATAACATTTATGCATTCAACGGAAATTTTCAAAAAAAATATCTTATTTCAAATACCCAATCGTTTTCAAGCGAAAATGCCATGCAAAAAGCTATTGAATATGTTAATGCTGATGTTTATAAATGGGATTTAGAAAGCGAAGAACGATTTATTAAAAAGTTTACCGAAAACGATAAAGCTACTTATTATCCAGTTGCCGAACCTTATTTAATCCCCAATCCCGAAAACGAAAAGCAATATATTTACACCTACAAATTCAATATCTACGCACATAAACCTTTAAAAAGATTAGCAATTTTTGTCGATGCCCAGACCGGTAAAGTTGTCAAACAATTGGAACTTTTGCATTCAGCAAATATTGAAGGTGAAGCAGTTACTCGATATAGCGGAATTCAAACCATTATTACCGATAGTTTAAATGGTAGCTACGTTTTACGCGAAACCACGAGAGGTCAAGGAATCGAAACCTACAATATGCAAATGGGTATTGATTACGAAGCCGCTATTGATTTTACCGACGACGATAACAATTGGAACAATACAAATGCAGAGTTCGATGAGGTTGCAACCGATGCACATTGGGCTACAGAAAAAACCTACGACTATTATTATCAAAATCACGGACGTAATAGCATTGACGATTCAGGACTTAAACTCAGGAGTTATGTTCATTTCGATTTGGTTGAATATGGTTATCCCTCAAATGTTAATGCTTTTTGGGACGGCGAAAAAATGACATATGGTGATGGTGGTGGAAGTATCACTCCTCTAACGACTGTCGATATTTGCGGACACGAAATCACACATGGGTTAACAAGTTATACTTGCAATCTCGATTATCAAGACGAATCGGGAGCAATGAATGAAGCTTTCAGCGATATTTTTGGAACGGCCATTGAATTTTTCGCAAAACCTGCTGATTCAAATTGGCTTATTGGCGAGGATATAGGTTCTGTTTTTCGTTCCATCGAAAATCCAAAAGACCAAGGAAATCCTGATACTTATTTGGGTGAATATTGGGTTTCTGATGGCTCCGATTATGGAGGAGTTCATTCAAATGGTATGGTTTATTGTCATTGGTTTTACTTGACTTCTGTTGGAGGTTCTGGCACAAATGACAATGGCGATTCTTATAATATTTCAGGTATTGGAATCGAAAAAGCAGCTCAAATTGCCTTTCGAACTCAAACCGTTTATTTAACTAATACTTCAGATTATTCCGATGCAAGATTTTACACTATTCTCTCGGCTATTGATTTGTTTGGCTCTTGCTCTTCAGAAGTCGAAACGATTACCAATGCACTATATGCAGTGGGTGTTGGCGAAGCTTACGTTCCTTTCACATTGGCCGATTTTGAAGCTCCTTATACTAATTTTTGCAATGCTCCTTCAAGCATTTATTTCAACAATAATAGCATTAATGGATTAAATTTTTCTTGGGATTTTGGCGATGGAACTACTTCTACTGAAGTTGCTCCGACTCATACATATAACGATTTCGGAACGTTTACCGTCTTGTTAATTGCCGATGGAGACGTTTGCGGAATAGATTCAGTTACAAAAGAAAATTTTATTTCCATCGATATATCGAACCCTTGTATCGAAATAATGCCGCTAAGCGGAAGCGGAACCACAAACATTTGTTCTGGAACTCTGCTCGATTCGGGAGGAGATGATGTTTATCAAAACGACACATATATAACCTACACCATTGCTCCTACAAATGCTTCGTCGTTATTGTTAACTTTTGAATCCTTTGATTTCGAATCGGGTTACGATTATTTATACATTTACGATGGACCAAATACTTCGTCAACCCTAATTGGAACTTACGATGGAAGCTCGTTGCCAAACGGAGGTAGCATAGTTACTTCAACCGGTGCTGTAACCTTGGTTCAAAGTACCGATCCAGGTGTAATTGGAAATGGCTTTGAAATGAATTGGGCTTGTTTTTATCCAAACGACCCTCCTATTTGTCAATTCGACGCTTCGTCAACAGAATCATGTGATGGAATAATTCAATTTACCGATTTATCATTGAATATACCAATCGCTTGGTTTTGGGATTTTGGCGACGGACAAACTTCAAGCGAACAAAATCCTACGCATACATATTTAACAAACGGTATTTTCGATGTTCAATTAATCATAGTAAACGCATCGGCTGCAGATACTCTTACCAAAAGTGCTTTTATTACAGTTAATAAACCCGACGACCCTATTATTGTTGAAGATGAACGATGCGGAACGGGTTACGTAAACCTGATTGCTTGGGGACCCGAAACTGTTCGTTGGTACGACCAGCAAACTTCGGGAAATATGCTATATGAAGGAGTAACATTTACTCCCGAAGTAAGCGAAACAACTACTTTTTATGCTGAAAATGGTATTTATGCTGAACAATTAAGTACAGGGAAGTTAGATAATACAGGCGATGGAGCGTATTTCGGAAATCCAAGTTATATTCACTACCTTGTTTTTGATGCTTATGTTCCGTTCAAACTTCAATCGGTTAAAGTCTATGCCGATGGTGCAGGAACGAGAAATATTGCATTGAGAAACTCAGCAATGGAAATTATTCAATCGGTAAATGTTTATATCCCCGACGGCGAAAGTCAAGTTTTGTTAAACATTGATGTGCCAGTAGGAACCGATTTACAACTTGTAGGTTTAGATTCTCCGAATTTATATCGAAATTCTGCCGGAGTTAGTTTTCCTTACGAATTATCAGGGATAATGAGCATTACTAAAAGTAGTGCCAGCACTGCCCCTTACGATTACTACTACTATTTTTACGATTGGAAAATAAAAGAACTCGATTGTGTAAGTAATCGTATTCCGGTTGTAGCTACAGTAATTCCTTTCGAAATGCCTTTCGATTTGGATACCATTCATACTTATTTGCCCTATATGTTAGATGCCGGTTTAGGCTACGAAAGTTATTTGTGGTTTGATGGAAGCACATCACAATCAGTTCAAATTAATGATTTTGGTTGGGTTTGGCTTACCGTTTCGGGTGATAATTCTTGCACAGAAACCGATTCAGTTTTTATTGACGTTCCAACAGGTATCGAAAATAATTTTTCATCGAGTACTTTTTCAATTTATCCAAATCCATCAAACGGAACATTCTCAATTTCATTGGAAAACAAAACGACTGAAAATGCTAATTATAAAATTTATTCTTCTATTGGACAATTAGTTGCACACGGAGAATTAAAAAGCAATACTCAAACAATACGACTCGAAAACAAAGGAATTTATTTTGTACAAATTCTTGATAATGAGAACATATTTTCACGAAAAATAGTAATTAAATAATTTTTGCGATGAAAAACTATATTGCATGGATTGTAGCAGTTTTATTTTCAATAAATGCAACCTCACAGACTACTTCGAATTGTTTGCCCCCAACCGCAACAACTTTTCTGGAGATAAACAATGTAAGAGCATTGATAACCAGTGGTGGCGATATGTGGTGGGACTTACAAGGTACTGCTAATTACGAAGTTCCAAAGGGTTCAGGCAAAAATGCTTTATTTGCAGGCTCAATATGGATTGGAGGAATCGACCAAAATAATCAGTTACGAATTGCAGGGCAACGATTTCGACAAGATGGATATGACTTTTGGACAGGTCCTATCAAAACTACTGATGCCAATACCAATAAAGAAAATTGTCACGAATACGATAAGTTTTTTACGGTTTATAGAAAAGATGTTGAGATTTTTAAACAATGGTACAATGCATCGGAATACGTAAAAATGACACAATATCAAAATTACGAAATACCTGAGTCGATTATTGAATGGCCCGCTCATGGCGATATCGCAAATAATTATTCGCAATTTCTAGCTCCGTTTTATGACAACAACAACGACGATGTTTATAATCCAAACGATGGCGATTATCCATTTTTCGATTTAGATGAAACAGAATGCGGCAACGATAATATCTTGTATGGAGATGTCGCCATATGGCATGTTTTTAACGATATGGGAAATGTTCATACCGAAACTGATGGAAACCCGCTGGGTATTGAATTTCAAGCCCATGCTTTTGCTTATAGTTCAATCGATGAAGATATTAACAACACTACTTTTTACAACTATCAAATTATAAATCGCTCAGCAAATACACTGAGCAATACTTATATAGGAATGTGGACAGATGCAGACTTAGGCTATAATACAGATGATTATCTTGGATGCGATGTTAATAGAGGGCTAGGCTACCTTTTTAATGGTTATAGTTCTGATGGATATGGAGAAATAAATTCTTACGGTTTTTTTCCTCCGGCTGTAGGCATTGATTTTATTCGAGGTCCGCTTAAAGACCCAAATCAAATCGACGATTTATCGAGCTGGGATACAAATGGAAATTTAGATTGTGAGGGTGGTTATAGAATAGATTCATTGACCGGCGAAAAAATTTATGTATCGGCTGGAGATATAACAAACGGAAGCGTAAACGGACAATACTTTGGCGATGGGATTACAGATAATGAACGATTGGGAATGACAAGCTTTATTTATTTTAGTTGCGGAGGTTGTGGCCCATTTGGAACATCAAGTCCTCATAATGATATTCAGCATTATAACATACTTAAAGGGAATTGGATAACCGGTGAAGAACTCTTATATGGAGGAAATGGATACAATACACAATGGGATGGAGATATTGTTACCAGTTTTATGTTTCCAAGCAACTCCGATCCATGTGGATATGGTCAAAATGGAACCGTAATGTCGGCTTGGGACGAATATGTTGAAGATAATCAAGCTAATGACAGAAGATTTATTCAATCTTCCGGTCCTATTACCATTGAACCCGGCGAAATAAACAATACTACTGTCGCAGTAATATGGGCAAGAGAAACCCAATTCTCAGAATCGTGGCATTCGGTTCCTGAATTGAAAAATGCCGATGATAAAATACAAGCTCTTTTCGATAACTGTTTTCGTGTTTTAGAATTTCCCGATGCTCCTGAATTAAACCTTGAAGCAAACGACCAAAGCATATCCTTCACAATTTGGAATCGCAACGCATCAAACAATTATATGGAATCGTACAACCAAACCGATAATCTAATTAATTGCGAAGGTTGCGACAAAACATATAAATTTCAAGGTTATCAAGTATATCAACTTGTAAATAAAAATGTTACAATCGAAGAAATTAACGATATATCGAAAGCTCGTTTGGTTTATCAAACCGATATCCACGATGATATTCATGAAATTATTAACTATGAAAAATTGTATGATTCAACTTTTTCGTACATTCCTAATATGCGAGCCATTGATAAAAACGAAGGAATAGTGAAGAATTTCACACTTAATACTAACGCATTTTCTGATAATAATGCACCGCTCGAAAATCATCAAACGTATTATTACATGGCAATTGCATATGCTTATAACAATTTCAAAACTTTCGATTTATCCGACTCTACAACATACGACGGTCAACGACATTCGTTTTTGCAAAGTATGTTCAACACCAAGGTTTATGAAATAAGTCCAGTTCCTGTTGGGGTTTCCAACAATCTGCTTTATCATAAAGAACCTGCTATAACACAATACGATGGTTTTGGCTGTGGGTACAATTTTCTTGATTTAACTCAAGAAAGTATCGATAAAATTATGTCGAGTCCAACTTGGCGTGCCGATACCTTAAAATATATTCCGGGCAGAGGACCGGTGAACATTAAAATTATCGACCCGTTAAATTATATCGAATCGGAATTTATACTGAAACTTATTCCTGATTCTGTTCGATTAGAGCAAGATTACTTTTATTATAATTCGTATTGGATTCAAGATAGTTTAAATTACGATGTTTTTGGATATATTTTTGATTCAAAGTGGATGATAATTGATATCAACAACGCTGTGAATGAATTCGATACCCTGATTTCGTCAAATTGGATTTCGGAAAATAAATTGCAAGTTATTCCCGAATTAGGAATAGCTATTGATTTTAATCAAACTCCTTATGCGTTAGCACCGCAATCTTGGCCTAAGCAGCCTAAGGCTTCGATGTATGAACCGCAGAATAACGGATTTATTTCAGCTTCCATAGAATTTGAAAATCCAAACGAGCCATGGTTAAAATTTTTACCCGATGGCGAATATCACGATTTTCAAGATTGGATTAAAGCAGGAGTTGAGAATTATGATGGTAATGTTGGTTTTAGCGACAATTGTGCCAGACTCCACAACGATAGAAATGTTTATGCCCCATATTATCCAGTACCTGACGGAATAACACCAATAGACAAAAATGAAATTTATGAAAATATTTTAAGCGGTACATGGGCTCCATACCGACTTGGGAATACATATTTGCATGGCATTACAAATTCGGTTAATATAAATCAAATCCTTTCGCGAGAAAAAAAAATATCGAATGTGGATATTGTTATTACATCTGACCAAAGCAAGTGGACTCGTTGCCCTGTAGTTGAAACTACCGATAACGACACGGTCATGGAAGTGCAAAGTATTGGTCTGACTTGTGTTGAGCTTGATCCAGACGAGAATTCATATTCAGAGGGAAATGCATTAAAATTTAACTTACGAAATGCAAATTCGGTTGGAAAAGATGGTTTACCCGATAATTCCGGGACTACCGGAATGAGTTGGTTTCCGGGTTATGCCATTGATGTAGAAACCGGCGAACGATTGAATATGATATTTGGTGAGTCATCGAAATTACTTGGCGAAAATGGTAGAGACATGAGATGGAATCCTACCGAGCGAATTACCACTGATTTGTATAATTCTTCAGATGGTTTAGCAGGAGAAGTACTCATGGGCGGAAAACATTTTATTTACGTTTTAGGACATAATACACGTTCAAAATCAAACAATATAATTACCGATATGCCTGCTTACGACGAGGGAGAATGGGCAAGGAGAATGTTTACAAACGATAGTGCCACTTATGTTTTTATGAATGCCATGTGGACTGCAATTCCATTAATTGATACCAATTATGATTTTTTAAGTTCAGATGTTAAAATCAAACTGAGAGCTGTTAGTCCGTATCGTAAAAAAATGGGGTCGCAAGCTTATTACCCTGATAGTCTTGCTCCGAATAAAAATTTCCCAATGTATTCGTTTAATACCCAAGACTTAAATCTTTCGTTTGAAGAATTATCAGAAAATAAGAATCCTGATAAAAATACGTTGGTAATATATCCAAATCCAAATAATGGTAATTTTACCATTGCATTGGACACTCTAAAATCATCACACTCAACTTACAAAATTTATTCTATAGATGGTAAATTAATTACATCAGGCAAACTTTACAGCAAACTTAAAAACATACAATTACGAACAAAAGGAATTTATTTGGTGCAAGTTAACGATGGCGAAAAGGTATTTTCAGCAAAAGTATTGGTAAAATAAATATTTACTCTCGATTTTTTCTCATCATCAAAAAAATCATCAAGAGAATTAACATCGGAATTGAGATTTTAAATAGTTGAGTTATATCTTTTGATGGAGAAATATAATAGGAAACCAAAAGAGCTATAATTGAAAGTACAGCACAACAAAGTCCGACGATTTTCATAATACGAATAAATTTACCATTGATTGTCAGAGTTTTATATCGAATGGCTAAAAAAACAATTGTGGTCAACACAAAAATTGTTATTGGGATTATAAAGTATAGTTTCATTGCGATTTGTATTTTTGATTAATTTGATTTTTATTTAATTATGCGTTTGTAAAAATTATTCTGTATCAATATAAAACTGTTGTTTACTAATACTTTGCGTATCTTTAAAAAAATAAATTCCGCCCCAATTGTGCTTTATTTCTCTATAAAAAATTACTTTCCCATCTCTATTCAGAATAATGCGAGTAGTTTTTTTGTACGGGTCTTCAATAATCTCAACCGTTTTAGAACTCGGATATTTTTCAGCCAATAATTTCATTCCCAACTCTTCATTTGATTCCTCTTCTTTTCGTCTTGTTTCCAAAACAGCCATAGCCTCGGCTTGTTTTCTTCTAGTTTCGGCTAATGCACTGGCCTGGGCAGCTCTTTTCCGTTCATCTTCATCTTGCTTAGCTTGAATTGCTTTTCGACGAGCTTCATCGGAAGCAGCTTTTAATTCGGCTTGTTTTCGTTCTTCGTCCAATGCAAGCATTTGTGCTTTATTTTTTGCTTCGGCAACGGCAGCGGCTTGTGCTTTTGCTTTATTTTCTTCTTCGGCGGCAGCATTCGCTTTCTGACGTTCCATTTCAGCCAATTTAGAACTCATTGCCGCTTTTTGACGTTCAGCTTCTGCAGCATCTGCTTGAGCTTCGGCCAGTTTTCGTTCTTCTTCCGCCGCTTTGGCTTTGGCTTCGGCCTTTACTCGTTCGTCTTCGGCTTTACGTTGTTCTTCTTCCGCTCGTTTTATAGCATCTGTATCTGATTTTAGTTTTGCTTTTTTTGCTGCCTCTTCCGCAGCTGTGGCTTTCCTTCGAGCTTCGGCAAGAGCTTCGGCTTCAGCGACCGCTTTTTTCTTGGCTTCGACTTCTGCCAGCGCTTTTGCTTCTGAATCTGCTTTTCGACGAGCTTCTTCCTCAGCTTTAGCCTTTGCATCGGCATCTGATTTTAATTTAGCTTCTTCTGCCGCCTTTGCTTTTGCTTCCGATTCAGCTTTTAGTTTTTCAGCTTCAATCTTGGCTTTTGCTTTCGCTTCCTCTTCTGCTTTTTTACGAACTTCTTCTGCTGCTATGGCTTTTGCTTTCGCTTCCTCTTCTGCTTTTTTACGAGCTTCTTCCGCCGCTTTTGCTTTTACGCCTTCTTCTGCTTTCAATCGTTCTTCTTCTGCTTTCGCTTTAGCTTTAGCATCAGCCTCTGCTTTTATTCTTGCTTCTTCTGCTGCAACTGCTTTCGCCTTTGCATCAGTTTCAGCTTTTTTCCGTGCTTCTTCTGCGGCTTTTTGTTTTGCTTCTTCTTCGGCTTTAGCTTTTACCTCAGCTGATGCTTTAGCAGCAGCATCGGCTTTAGCTTGATTTTCTGCTTGTTTTACCGCAACTTCCTGAGCTTTTTCTTCTTCTTCCATTTTCTGCTCAATGATTTGCTCTATTTTTGCCAATTCTGATTGAATCGATTTGGTATAATCGGTGTCCCAATCGAAATCATCAATATCTGCATTATAACCTATTTTTCCGACAGGCTGATTAAAAATAATTGTATTTACGCCTTCGTATTGTTTAAAAAGATTTACTTCAAAGCCAAATGGTTCGAACTCTGCTCCAACAAGGTCTGATGGAACCTTTGTGTCGAAACTAATTTTTTTGGTAACATAGCCTGGCTTTGAAAATACTAAAATATATTTGCTTTGATAATCAAGTTCAAAATCGAATCGAGCACCGTCGGCAGAGATGGTTTTGACTTTTTGCCCATTTTTTTCTAAGGTTATTTTTGCTTCTTGTAGATTTCCTTTTTCGATATTAAATTTCCCGTAAATTTCAAATTTTTGAGAAAAAGAATTTTCATTAAAAATCAGAAGTATGATAAATACAATAAAAATATAACGTGCTAATTTGGCACAATTTTTATATTTATTTATATTTACTAGCATTTTATACAAAATTTAATCTTTTTTTGTATTTTTAGATTTAAAAAGTTTGAATTTATAAATAATTTAAAAAATAACAAATATATGTCCAAAACAGTATTTTGCATTAGCTTTTTAAGCTTTTTTTTATTTTCAACTTGCTTTAGTCAAGAAGTTACAATGGAAAAAACAATTGACTACTTAAACAAAAAATTACAAGGAAAATGTAAAATAAGCCTTAAATCTCTTGCAACAATTGAGTTTTTGCAAGAGAATCAAGTTTACAGAGAGGATAAATTCCATTTACAATCACTTGACCCATCGTTGGTTATTTTTATTCCTGAAGATAATGTGGTTAAATTGTCGTGTGTGGCGGATGAAGAAGAATGTTTCGCCCGTTGGATTTACAAAAATGATATAAAAAGGTATTATTCTAGATTAAACATTCCAACCGAAGGTCTTGATGAAAAATCGATTCAGGGAATTGAAAAAGCCTTTAAACATATGATAAAATTGAGTCTTGAACCAGATTATAAACTTTACGAATTTTTTGAATAATTTTAATATATTTTAAATATGAAAACAATTTTTATTCTTTCCGTTTTATTTTTGTCGTCGTTGACTTTTTATGCACAAGACGCAGAATCTTTTTTCCAACAAGGAGAATCGCTATATGCTGAAGAAAAATTCACCGAATCAATCGAGGCATACACAAAGGCAATTGCAATTGATGTGGAACACTTAAATTCGTATTTGAAAAGAGGGTTCACTTACTCAAGAATTGAAGAATATGAAAAAGCTATTCAAGATTTTTCGAAAGTTATTGAAATGAAACCAGAACATTCGTGGGCTTTCATAAGTAGAGGAAGTGCATATAACAAAACAAAAAAATACGACTTAGCGATAAACGATTTCAACAAAGTGTTACAATTAGATCCCAACAATCAAGAAGCATACAACAACAGAGGTTGGGCAAAGAAGTTTTCGGGAAATAAAAGCGGAGCTTGTGAAGATTGGAAACAATCAAAAAAATTAGGAAATGATGAGGCTAAAATTATACTCAAAAATAATCAGTGTAAATAATAATAAAAAGATATGAAAATAAAAATATTCTCTCTAGTTGTAATTTCTGTGATTGTACTAAGTTTTACAATAAAAACAGAAAGTGGTGATGAAAAAAACTGGAACGAATGTGTCGAAAAATATAATGCAAATTGGGGAGAACCTTGCCCAGATTGTACTTATAACAACGATATATTTCATGTTTCGTTCAGAAATATTTGCGAAGAAAATGTAGATGTTTTTGTCGCTGTGCAAGAAAGCAACAAATCGTGGCGATGCCTTTACACCGAAAATATAGCACCCAAAGATACCATTACCGCTTTTGCATGTAAAGGAACAGGAAAATATTTATACTGGGTAAGAAAAGCTGGCGACAGAGAAATGGAACTCCCAACTTGCGACCAAGTAAATATTGATTACAAAGAATAGTTCAAATTACTACTAAAAAATAAAAATCGCAATTATATGTTTAATGTCAGGTTTTAATTAATTCCAATTAGTTAAATTTGTAATTATTCGATAAAAAATAAACTTTATAATATGAAAAAAGTATTAATCGCAACCGAAAAACCATTTGCAAAAACAGCAGTTGATGGAATTAAAGCAGTGTTTCAAAAAGCTAATTACGAAGTAGTTATGCTTGAAAAATATACTGACAAAGCAGATTTTTTAAAAGCAGTTGCCGATGTTGACGCATTAATTATTCGTAGCGACAAAGCATCACGCGAAGTGATTGAAGCAGGAAAAAACTTAAAGATTATTGTTCGTGCCGGAGCAGGTTACGATAATATAGATTTAGCTGCAGCAACCGAAAAAGGCGTAGTTGCAATGAACACACCAGGACAAAATTCAAATGCAGTTGCTGAATTAGCTTTAGGAATGATGGTTTTTATGGCTCGTGGTCAATTTAAAGGAATTTCGGGAACTGAACTTAAAGGAAAAACTCTTGGTATTCACGCTTACGGAGCAGTTGGACGTTTAGTTGCAAAAATTGCTAAAGGTTTTGAAATGGAAATTCACGCTTTCGACCCATTCGCATCAAAAGAAGCAATGGAAAAAGACGGAGTAAAAGTTGAAAATTCAGTTGAAGATTTGTATTCAAAATGTCAATATATTTCGTTGCATATTCCTGCAACCGCAGAAACTAAAAAATCAATAAATTTCGAATTATTATCAAAAATGCCAAAAGGAGCAACTTTGGTAAACACCGCTCGAAAAGAAGTTATTGATGAAACAGGTTTAGCTAAAATTTTAGAAGAAAGACCAGATTTTAAATACATTTCGGACATTGCACCTGAAAATCACGCTGATTTATTGAAATTTGCTGAACGCTACTACTCTACTCCTAAAAAACAAGGAGCCGAAACATCAGAAGCAAACATCAACGCAGGTTTAGCAGCAGCAAATCAAATTGTAAATTTCTTGGAAAAAGGAGACAAAACTTATCAAGTAAACAAATAGTTGAAAGTTTGTAAAGTTCTTAAAGTTTATAAAGTAAAAAATTAATATTACGATTTACAATTTTAGAATTACGATTGAAGAATTAAAAATAATGACTGTAAAATTACAATTTATGAATTAAAAAGAATAATGAGTTTTTTCGCTCGTAACTCATTACTTGTAACTCATAACTAATTAGCATATTAGCACATTAAAAAATTAACACATTAGTATATGGCAACAATAAAACCATTCAAAGGATTAAGACCAACAAAAGAAGTAGCTCAAGATTTAGCTTGTTTACCTTACGATGTTATGAATAGCGAAGAAGCAGCTGAAATGGCAAAAGGAAAAGAATGTTCTTTGCTTCGAGTTACAAAAGCAGAAATTGAATTACCAGCAGGAACTGATGTTCATTCAACTGAAGTTTATGAAAAATCGGTTGAAAATTTCAAAAAATTTCAATCAAAAGGTTGGTTGGTTCAAGATGAAGTTGAAAAATTCTACATTTATGCTCAAACAATGGACGGACGCACACAATACGGAATTGTTGGAAACGCAGCTTGTGCTGATTATGAAAATGGAATTATCAAAAAACACGAATTAACTCGTCCTGATAAAGAAGACGATAGAATGATTATAACTCGCTACACAAATGCGAATATTGAACCAGTATTTTTCAGCTACCGTGCTGTTCCTGAAATAGATGCAATAGTTTCAAACATCGTTAAAAATGAAAAAGCAACGTACGATTTTGTTGCAGAAGATGGTTTTGGACATCATTTTTGGCCAGTAAATAATGCAGAAACGAACAAACGTTTAGAAGAACTTTTTGCAACCAAAGTTCCTGCAACTTATGTTGCCGATGGACACCACAGAACTGCTGCTGCAGCTCGTATTGGAAAAGAAAAAGAAGCACAAAATCCAAATCATACAGGAAACGAAGAATATAACTTTTTTATGGCTGTTCATTTTCCTGATAATCAATTGAAAATTATTGATTATAACCGAGTTGTAAAAGATTTAAACGGACTTTCGACTTCTGACTTTTTGAAAAAAATATCAGGAAAATTTGAAGTTTCAAATATGGGAAGCGAAATTTATTCACCATCTAAATTGCACGAATTTTCGATGTATTTAGAAGGAAATTGGTATAAATTGAATGCAAAACAAGGAACTTACAACGATAACGACCCAATTGGAGTTTTAGATGTAACTGTACTTTCAAATTTAGTTTTAGATCAAATTCTTGGTGTAAAAGATTTGAGAACTACAACAAGAGTTGAATTTGTTGGCGGAATTCGTGGTTTAGGCGAATTAAAACGTAGAGTTGACAATGGCGATATGAAAGTTGCATTTGCACTTTATGCCGTTTCGATGAAACAATTGCTTGACATTGCAGACTCAGGAAACATTATGCCTCCTAAAACAACTTGGTTCGAACCAAAATTAAGAAGCGGTTTGGTAATTCACAAATTGGATTAAAAGTTGAAAGTTCATAAAGTTTTAAAGTTTATAAAGTAAAAAAGATTTTAAGATTAGATGATTTAAATATTAAAATTCAACAATGTAGCTCGGACATTCTTGTCCGAGTTTTGTTCTTTAAAAGAGAAACTTTAAACAAAAATTAAAATTTGTATTCAACTTTATGAACTTTTCACTCTACAAACTTTACAAACTATGAACTCAATAGCTAATAATATCAAAAAATATATCGAAAACATTCCTAGTTCGGTAAAATTGGTTGCTGTTTCAAAAACTCAATCAACTGATAAGATTCTGCAAGCCTATGAAGTTGGACAAAAAGTTTTTGGAGAAAATAAAGTACAAGAATTAATTCAAAAACACGAAGAACTCCCCAAAGACATTCAATGGCACTATATTGGTCATTTACAAACAAATAAAGTAAAATATATTGCTCCATTTATTTCGTTAATTCATTCGGTTGATAGTTTGAAATTATTGAAAGAAATTAACAATGAAGCAATAAAATCAAATCGCACAATTGATTGTTTACTACAACTTTATATTGCCAACGAAGAAACTAAATTTGGACTTTCGGAACAAGAAATTGAAGATATTTTAAAAAGTGAACCATTCAAAAACTTAACAAATATTAGAATAATTGGTTTAATGGGAATGGCAACATTTACCGAAAATGGAAATCAAATTAAAAACGAATTTTCGTATTTGGCAAAAGTCTTTGAAAAAATAAAAACTACTTATTTTAACGACAAGAACTATTTTACCGAATTATCGATGGGAATGTCGGGCGATTATCAAATAGCTATTGAGTGCGGAAGTACAATGATTAGAATTGGTACCGATATTTTTGGGAATAGAAACTAGTAATTAAGAAAAATGACTTACAATGAATAGAAATATTTTATATTATGATTAAAAAAGAGACCAAAGGCGGTGGTCGACTTACAAAGAAAAACTCAATATCAACACAGACGGGTGAAAACACATCTTCTGAATTGACTGAAATTTCTGATAAGTTGACTCCTTATGACATTTTTGAACGATGTATAAAAAGAGCTCAAAATCTAATTGATTTTCATTCAGATGACAAAGGTTCTGAAAAAGAAGAGCATTTTTGTGATGCTTACAGAGCGGCAATTGTATTATCCATTTCAGCTCTTGACGCTTTTATTCGTTCAATCGTTACGGAGAAAATTAACAATATTCTTTTGGACAACACTAAAGAATTACCAGATAAGCTTTCTGGTTATTTGAAAAATTTATTAAATCAAGACAAACTTCTACTTGCAGCAAGAAAATATAATTTGCACGAAGTAGTTGACAAACATATTAAGGAGGATTTCGGAACAAAATCATTTCAAGGAGAATGGAAGATTAAAACATTTATGGAATTAGTTGGTTATCAAAATATCTTTAAACAAGTTTCAGAAAAGGCAGATATTAGTGAAACCAATTTAATGAAGAAGTTGGAAACGTATACTCAAAGAAGGCATGTTATCGCCCATAGCGGTGATTATGATTTAAATAATACTGAACAGAAAGAAAATGATATAACAAAAAAGTTTGCACAAGATTGTGTGGATTTAGTGAGTAAATTTACAAAACATGTTAACGAAATTTACCAGAAAAAATGAAATATATATATATAGTAACATACGATTTAAGCAATCCTGGTAGAAATTACGAAAACCTACTTAAAAGGATAAAAGCCTTCAATGGTTGGGCGAGATTAGGTGGTTCATCATACCTAATAATTACAGACCAAACTGCGACACAGATAAGAGATACATTAGTGCAGGAAATTGATAGTAATGATAAAATTTATGTTGGATTAATGGGAAATAAAGCAGCTTGGTGGGGACTTGGTGATGAAGTATCGAACTGGATAAAAAACAACCAAAAATAAGCCCATCTGGTAACAAAGAATTGTAGTTTTTAGTTGAAATAATTAAATCTCACAACTCAAAATAAGTCAATCCTATTTCTTCGTTAAATATTGTTAAACAATATTCAAAAACACAATTATAAATCATTATATTTTATAATTTTGACCAAAAGATTTAATAAAGTTGTCGAAATAAGAAAATTTGGCAATGCGATAATTTGGTAATTTGAAAATTATTAATTGACTTGGCTGTTTATTGCTAATTACTAATTGCTGATTAACCTTCAACTTTACGAACTTTACGAACTTTACAAACTTTTAACTCGTTCAATTAATTATGAGAACAATCAGACTCATTAGCCGACTATTTGTTGGTTTACTTTTTACCTTTTCAGGTTTTGTTAAAAGCGTTGACCCTCTTGGTTCTACCTATAAATTCACCGATTATTTTACGGCATTCGGAATGGGTTGGGCAGAAAGTTTATCACTGCCGCTTGCTATTATTTTATCAACGGCCGAGTTTATTGTAGGTTTAAATCTGATTTTTGGCTTCAGAATAAAAATTAGTGCTTGGCTAGCTTTATTGTTTATGGCGTTTTTCACTCCACTTACCTTGGTTCTGGCAATCGATAACCCTGTAACCGACTGTGGTTGTTTCGGTGATGCACTAATCTTGACAAATTGGAAAACATTTTGGAAAAACATAATTATTCTCATTCCTACGCTAATCGTTTTCTTTGGACGAGCAAAAATAAAATCTTACTTTTCAACCATTGCACAATGGTCAATTTCAGTCTTTTTAATTGTACTTATTGTTGGTTTTCAATTTTATAATTTAAAACATTTACCGGTTATTGATTTTCGTCCTTATAGTGTTGGCTCTTATTTACCCGATAAAATGGTATATCCCGAAAATGCAGCTCCTGACGAATACAAAACGCTTTTTTATTATAAAAATACAAAAACCGGAGAGATAAAAGAATTTGATGAAACAAATTATCCGTGGCAAGACACCTTAAATTGGGTTTGGAACGATTCAAAATCAATATTAATAAAAGAAGGCTACCACCCTCCTATTCACGATTTTGTAATCGAATCTCCCGAAGAAGGAGATATTACAGATATTGTTCTTGCAAATGAAAATTATACATTTTTATTGATTGCATACGATATTACAAAATCATGTACCGAAAATCAGAAACAAATCAACGATTTAGCTTTGTACAGTGAAGAAAATAATATTGATTTTATGTGCGTAACATCTTCAGTACAAGAAGAAATAGACAAATTTGCCGAAAAAAATATTACCCCATATAAGTTTTACGCTTGCGACGAAATTACCTTAAAAACCATTATTCGTTCTAATCCAGGTTTAGTTTTGTTAAAAAAAGGAACCGTAATAGGTAAATGGAGTCATAGCGATATTCCATCAGTTGAAGAATTCGAAGCTGACATTTTTAAGTAAAAAACATAATTGTTAAAAACTTAACAAGAATTTTAGTAGTAGCAGGAAAATATCCTGCTACTATTTTTTTATATTTGTAAATATTCAAACAAAAAAATATAAATCATTAATAATTTTTAATATGAGAAAAAATATTGTTGCAGGAAACTGGAAAATGAACAAAACCCTTTCAGAAGGTATTGCACTTGCAAAAGAAATTAACGAGATGGTGTCAAGCAAGGAAAATAATAACGTAAAAATAATACTTGGCACTCCGTTTATCCACCTTACAGAAGTTAAAAAAGTTTTATCAAATGCGAGAATTTCAATCTCTTCACAAAATTGTGCAGCAGAAGCAAAAGGAGCATTTACTGGAGAAGTTTCTGCCGAAATGATTAAATCAACTGGTATTGATTACGTTATTATTGGTCACTCAGAAAGAAGAGCATATTACCATGAGAACAATGAGATTCTTCTTAAAAAAGTAAAACAAGTATTAGCAAATAATTTGACTCCTATTTTTTGCTGTGGGGAAGTTTTAGAAGAACGCGAAGCAGGTATTCATTTCGAAGTAGTAAGAAAACAACTTGCCGAAACAATTTTTACCTTATCAAATGAAGAATTTTCGAAAATCGTAATCGCTTACGAACCTGTTTGGGCTATTGGTACTGGAAAAACAGCAACCTCAGCTCAAGCACAAGAAATTCACAAATATATCAGAGGTTTAATCGTTGAAAAATTTGGACAATCAATCGCTAACGAAATATCAATCTTGTACGGAGGAAGTTGTAATCCGGCAAATGCTCGCGAACTATTTGCTAATCCAGATGTTGACGGAGGTTTAATCGGCGGTGCATCGTTAAAAGCAAACGATTTTATCGAAATTATTTATTCTTTTTAACGTAATTAAAATAATACTTTGGTCAACTTTGGCAAAGCTGATTTTATCAAAATCATAAACATTTAATAATCAACGACATAATTAAGATTGAATAACTTTGCCAAAGTTCTGATTATCAAAGTAACATAAAAAATGAACGAACCATTATTAAAAAAATAAGCCAAATAAATGGATTATATTGAACTAATTGTCAAATATCAGACTTCATCTGAAGTCGAAATTTCAGAAGTTATTGTTGCAAAACTGGGAGAAATTGGATACGAAAGTTTTACCGAAGAGGAAAATACTATAAAAGCTTACATTCAGTCAAACGATTTTTCTTTTGAAAATGCGAGCATAACGCTTTCAAATATCGAAAATACAACAGTGGAATTAAGTTTTTCAAATATCGAAAAACAAAATTGGAACGCTGTGTGGGAAAGCAATTTTAAACCTGTTTACATTGGAAAAAATTGTTTGATTCGTGCCCCATTTCACAATGACTTGCCAAAAGTTGATTACGAAATTGTTATTGAGCCCAAAATGTCTTTTGGAACCGGACACCACGAAACAACTTCTCTGATGGCAGAATATGTGCTTGCGAATGATTTTTCGAACTTAACGGTTCTTGATATGGGTTGCGGAACAGGAATTTTAGCAATTTTAGCCTCAATGAAAAATGCAAGTGAAGTAACTGCTATTGATTATGACGAGTGGTCATACGAAAATACTGTTGAAAATCTTGAACGAAATAACATAACTAATGGTATTGTTATGCAAGGAGACTTTGATGTAATTCAAGATTTATGCTTTGATGTTATTTTAGCCAATATTAATCGAAATATTTTATCGCAACACGCTCAGGATTTTTATAATTCAACCAATTCAAACGGATTTATTTATCTGAGCGGGTTCTACAATAAAGATTTAGATTATATCAAAGAAATTTACGAAAAAGTTGGATTCACATTCGTTGATAATATTGAAAAGAATAATTGGAACGCAGCAAAATTCAAGAAAAATTAAACGGATGAAAAAAGCAGTTTATATCAGTTTTTTATTCATATTAGGATTAATTGGAAACTCTTTTGCACAACAAATCAAAGGGTTCCCGACTGAATCTGAGGCTTTTTTAAATAAATTTTCGCAAATGTTAATGAAATACACCAGTGAAAAAAAAGAAACTAAAATTTTTATCGATAGCCTTACCAATGTTTGGGAAAATGGAACTTTTTCCGACGACATGAAAAAAACGGTTTATAAAACTGCAAATGAACTTACCAAAAAGAGAGCATTGCCCTTTCCTCATTTCAACAACTACATAAAAACGGTTTATCAATTTGTTATGACAAATCACGATAATTCGAGTTACGAAAATTGGGATAACGCCTTGCATTATATGATAAATACCAATAAAATTACCCTCCGAGATATTGACGATTACCTCGAAATGTCGGTAAATTTATTATCAACAAATTCTATTTACAAATCGCCAAGTACAGAGTGGAGAGCCAATAATAACAACTTCCGTTTCAAATTCGATAAAACCATAAAAGTAATTTATGGAGAAACAGATATAACTTGTTATGCAAAACAAGACAGTGTAACTATTCTAGGCACAAAAGGCGTTTATTATCCATTGGAAAAAAACCGTTGGGAAGGAGTTAACGGAACAGTAACATGGGAAAGAGCAGGATTCAAACCTAACGAGGTTTATGCAAACTTATATCGTTACGAAATTTTCATGAATCAGTCTAAATACGAAGCTGATTCTGTTTCGTTTGTAAATACCTTGTATTTTGACAAACCGCTATTGGGAAATTTCGAAGAAAAAGTAATGAAAAATACCAGTCCTGAAAAAGCTACTTTTCCACGATTCGAATCATTTACTAAACGGTTTCAAATCAAAAATATATACGAAAATGTTGATTACGACGGCGGATTTTCGATGGATGGAGCTAAATTTTTAGGTTCCGGTTCAAAAGAAGAACCTGCCTTACTTTACTTTTATCGTAACGATGAGGTATTCTTAAAAGCATCATCGAAACTGTATGCCTTCAGAAAAGATAGAATAACTGGAACAAATACAGCCATTACATTTCGATTAGATACCGATTCAATTTTTCATCCCGGTTTATTATTTAAGTACGATGTTGCAAAACGACAAGTCGAATTAATTCGTGATGGGCAAGGATTAGCAAACAGTCCTTACTTTAACACCTATCATAATTTAACAATGAATTTTGAATCGCTGACTTGGAATGTCGATGATCCAAAAATGGATTTTAGAATGATGAAAGGCTCAAGTAATACTAAAGCGACATTTGAATCGACTAGTTTTTTTAGCGAATGGCAATATAACAAAATGCAGTTGATGGACGAATTTAATCCCGTTGTTTCAGTCAAAAAATTTGTTGATTTTTATGGCTTCGATACATTTACGGCTTCTGAATTAGCCGATTTTATGCGTAAAGACATAAACATGGTACGTAGAATGCTGGTAAATTTAACCTTTGCAGGATTAATTGAATACGACTTCGAGCTTGATAAAGTTACCGTAAAACAACGAATGTACGACTATTTAAGTTCGCATGCCAAAAAAATTGACTACGATGTTATCGATCTTGTTTCAGAAACCGAAGGAACTGAAAATGCATCGATGAATTTATTGAATTTTGATTTAGAAATCTTCGGTGTAAGCGAAATTCAATTAAGTGATTCACAAAATGTGGTTATTTATCCCGAAAACGAAAGATTACTTGTCAAAGAAAATCTTGACTTTGAATTCGACGGAAAACTAAATGCAGGACTATTTATTTTTACCGGAAAGGATTATACATTTGAGTACGATAATTTCAAAATCAACCTAAATAATGTTGACTCACTCCGACTAAAAGCAGAAACCGGACAAATTGACTATTACGGCAATAAACAATATCTCAACGTAAGAACCATGATTGAGAATGTTCGTGGAGACTTGTTAATTGATAATCCGCATAATAAATCTGGAGTCAAGGATTTTCCCGAATATCCTATTTTTAACAGCAAAAAAGATTCATATGTCTATTACGATAAGCGGTCTATTTTGGAAGGAACTTATTCTCGAAAAAACTTTTATTTTCAAATTTATCCTTATACAATCGACAGTTTGGATAACTTTTCACGAGAAGGTCTTCGATTTGCCGGTTATTTTGTTTCAGGAGGTATATTTCCACCTTTCGAAGAAGACCTTACACTTCAAAAAGATTATTCACTTGGATTTATTCGTCAAACCCCGCCTGAAGGATTTCCTTTGTACGGAGGAAAAGGAACTTTTCATAACGAAATTAGGTTGAGTAACGATGGTTTGCGTGGCGACGGAGATTTTAAATACATTACATCTACTACTTCGTCTGATAATTTCGTTTTCTTTCCAGATTCGATGTACACAATTGCAAAGAAAATGCACATCGAAAAACAAGAAGATGGAGTCGAATTCCCTACTGTTGACGCTCTTAGTTGCCAAGTAATTTTTAAACCTCACGACGATGAGTTAATAACTACAAAACGCGAAGTTCCAATGTCGATGTTTGATGGACAAGCACTACATCATGGAATATTAAACTTAAAGCCTGAAGGTTTAACTGGTTCGGGAATCATGGAATTTACAAAAGCTGAACTCGAATCAAAAGAATTTAAATACAAAATGACAACTTTCGATGCCGATACGTCAAACTTTAGACTTAAAGCATTTGATATGGTTGGACTTGCATTTAAAACTGATAACGTAAATGCTCATGTCGATTTTGAAGCACGAACCGGAGAATTTGTTTCAAATGGAGAAGGCTCATTCGTTGAATTCCCTCAGAATCAATATATGTGCTTTATGGATCAATTTATTTGGTACATGGACGACGAAGAAATCGAAGTAAGTTCAAGCAAGAAAAAACAAGATATTGCAGATACAGGGAAAGAACTTAGCCCTATGGAAATGGAAGATATTCAATTAGAAGGTTCCGAATTTATTTCTACTCATCCCGATCAAGATTCTCTTAAGTTTGTAGCACCATCAGCAAAATACAATATGCGAAAAAATATCATTAGTGCTACTGAGGTAAAATACATTAGAACTGCTGATGCAACCGTTTATTTGGGCGATGGAGAAGTTGTAATTGAAAAAGCTGCAAAAATGAGAACTCTCAGCAATACTAAAATAATTGCAAATAATGTTTCGCGATACCACACTATTTACAATGCAACTACAAACATTTTCGGGAAAAAAGATTATACTGCATCAGGAGATTATGACTACTTTGATGAAAATAATAACAAACAAATGATACACTTCGATTTAGTTGCAGTCGATACAACTATTCAAACTTATGCAAGCGGAAAAATTGCTATAACCGAAAATTTCACATTAAGTCCAAACTATACATATACAGGCGATGTTAAGCTTTTTGCCAGCAATCAATATTTGACTTTTGCAGGAGCAACTAAAATTGCTCACGAATGCAGTAAATTTGGAAATTACTGGTTGAAATTTGAATCGGAAATAAATCCAAATCAAATTTACATTCCTATCGACACATCGCTTAAAGACATAAATAACAGCACATTGCTTGCTGGAATTATTCAAACAACCGATACTTTTTCAATCTATTCGGCATTTTTAACAAAGCATAAAAGCTACAGCGATATTACAATTTTACCGGCAACCGGATTCTTATACTACGACAAAAATTCACAGAAATATAAAATTTCTAGCAAAGAAAAAATTGTTGAGATAAACATGCCAGGCAACTATTTGAGTTTGCATAAAGATATTTGTAGTATTTATGGAGAAGGAAAAATGGATCTTGGAGCAAATTTGGGTCAAATAAAATCAAGTACAGTTGGGAATGTAATTCATTCGTATGACCAAGACACAAAAGATTTTGATTTGCTTATGACTGTAAATTTCATGTTTCATGAGCCAGCTTTGAAAATCTTATCTGATGCCATAAATAACGATGTAACCCTAGAAGCCGTAAACCTTACCAATAAAACTTATGAAAAAGGGATGACCGAAATTTTAGGTATTGAAGCAGCAGACAAACTTAAAACCGAAATCTACACATACGGCGAATTCAAAAAAATACCCAAAGAACTGGAGCAATCAATCTTTTTCAACCAATTAAAAATGACATGGGACGACCAAAAAGGAGCATATGTATCAGTTGGAAAAATTGGAATAGGAAATATTTTAAGAACCCAAGTTAATAAATTGGTAAATGGATATGTATATCTCGAACGCAAAAGAAGTGGCGATGTTTTTAATATTTATTTAGAAATCGATCAAGCAACTTGGTTTTTCTTTGTGTATGAACGTGGTCAAATGTTAGCAATTTCTTCAAGTGATGACTTTAATGTGGGAATTCGCGATTTAAAAATCGATAAACGAAAAATGGAAGTTGCAAAAGGCGAAACTCCTTATTCGTTCTACGTTTTATCAAGTCCACGAAAGAAAGAAATGTTCTTAAAAAAGATGGCAGGCGAAGAAGAAATAATTGAGGAAACAGGGAAAGATGAATAATTACAATTAGTATAAATTAATTGTAACTACTCTGAGCCTAAAATACCTAAATTTAATACCAATTACGACTCAATGTGACTGACACAATTTAAAAATAAGATACCCGCTTTTGCGGGTATGTAGTAATTTTTGAGGCACATTCCCTTGAAAAAGGGAATCTAAAAAATCACATATGTGTCATATGGAAATAGAATTGGTATAAGTAAAAAAGACAGAGATATTTCCCTGATAATTAATCATTTAATGCATTTTAAGTTTTCCTTTTCAACTTTCGAATAGATTCCCGCTTATGCGGGAATGAGTTTTATTGGGTTATATGAACTGAAGTTAGCTTTAGTGGTATTTAAAAATCAACGAAATAAAAAAGTTTCGTCCTTCTTCAGGATAGCCTTCACTTAAAGAATAATTTTTATCGAAAATATTATTAACTCCGCACTCTGCATACAAATATTTCGAAATTTTCCCCGATAATCTAGCATTTGTTAAAGCAAATTCAGGAGCTACATTTCCATAACTCGTACTAAAACGTTCTGAATTATACTCTTCACTTACAGTTATTTCAATTCGTTCGATTGGTTTGTAAATCAAGGAAGCAAAAATTTTATGTTTCGGAACGTCGGTAAAAAATAAATCGTTGTTTGTTTTATTGTAACGTTCAATGTAAGTATAATTTGTTCCGACGGTCAATTTTTCATGTATAGCATAATTTAAGGATATTTCACAGCCATAAAATTCTGCAATTCCAGTATTCTGCATTTGCGAAAGTCCAGGTTCAACATTATCGACTTGTTGAATTACATCAGAAATATAGCTATAAAAAAACGCAGGTTTTAAACTTAAATTTTTAGCAATAATCCCATTATAAGCTATTTCAAAATTCATTGCATTTTCGGCTTTCAATTCAGGATTTGGAATAGCCTTTCCCAATTTGTACGAATACCTGTCTTTCATAGTCGCAAAGCGAGTTTTTCGAGCAAAAGTTATACTAATTTGATGCGAAGACGAGATGTTGTAAAATGTTCCAATTTGTGTATTTACAGCATCATTTGTGTTTTTCGAAAAATTAGATATTGAATCGGAACTCGAAAAATATTCTTCTGCCAAAATGCTTTTGCGAATATTGTAACTCATGCCATAAACGGCAGTTATTTTCTCGTTTAATTTCAAATTATCTTCTACACCCAAGGAAATTGTATTGTCTTCAAAATTTGCCGGACTTTCACCAATATTGTATTGGCAATGATGGTCGTTTTTGAAATGCAATGCCATTTTCAGATTATTCATCGGAATCATTTCTGTCCCAAATTCAAGAGATGCTCCCATTGTTTTATCATCGTAAACACTTTGAAAAGCATAAGGCTTATCTTGTGTTGTAAAACTTATATCGTCGTAGCTATCAATTTGATTGTCAAATTTATCGTAAAACATTCTCGACTTCAAATAGTTATTTTCGCCAAGCATTGTTTTTGAGATAAAGTACAAACTTTTTTTGTTCCAAAACGGATATTTCCAATATCGAGCTTTTATCGTTTCGTCATCGCCAGCGTAAACTGGAACTCCTTTTTCTCCATGTTGATAAATGAAATTTACCGAATATTCGTCGGTTTTGTTTGGTGTGAAACCAATCTTTATGCTTCCTTTTGAGTCTTCACGATACGAATTATCGCGTTCGGCTCCATTTTCATTTTTCACACTATCGTAATCAGTTGAAAGTTTGTAATATTCTTTTTGAAGTTGAGAAACTCCAAACTGAACGTAAATCTTTCCCAAATTTGAACCAATATTCAAGTTTCCTTTGTAACCATTTCCGCTAAAAGCTCCGACAGTTGCATAAACTTCGAGTTTTTGTTTCGGTTTCATGCTTACTAAATTTATGGCACCGCCCAAGGTATTGGATCCAAATAAAATTGATGCAAATCCTTTTGCTACGTCAATTTGCGATAAATCAAAGTTTGTAAAACGGTTTAAATCAACATAACCGTCGTAAGGCAAATAAATAGGAATTCCATCGATAAAAACTGGTGTTTGACGTAAATCGAAACCTCGAACATAAACTGCAGCTTCGTTTCTTCCTCCATTGTTGCTCAAGCTAATCGAAGGCAAAATATTTAATGAATTTGAAACATCAACTCTATTGAATTGTTGATTCTTTTCAGTGTTTATGGTCGTTTTGCTTTGAAGTGCTGTTACAATAACTTCTCCTAAATCGTAAACTTTTGTATAATTAGTACTGTCTTGAATAACAGTATTTTGTGCATTTATGTTTAAAATTAAAATAAAACTTGCAATGGTTAAAAAAATTACTCTCATATATAAATCTTAATATTTCATAATCGTTATTCAAACTTATGAATAACGATACAAAAATACAATTATATTTTATCTGCACAATAATTTTAAATCAATAGTTCGGTTAATTTTTGTAAGCCTATGATTTTAAGAACTTTGCCAAAGTTAGCATTGAATTATAATATCGCTGATTATCAGCGTGTTATGCTTTGATTAAAATCAACTTTGGCAAAGCCCCTATAAAAACGATTTAAAATGATAATATCATATAACTTTGTAAATCGCAAGCAAAAGCCGTTCGAACTTTGGAGTCATAGAGCCCGTGGCAAAGCATGGTTGCTGGATGTCCTGAAAAT